>SAMEA3387476__coassemble_1602_pt1 | contig 17137 bp, 17 predicted proteins | sample SAMEA3387476__metabat2_low_PE_029 | metagenome-assembled genome bin SAMEA3387476 (sample SAMEA3387476) | Felis catus | biome: Faeces | place: United Kingdom | collected 2012
AACAGCCTCTTTCTATATATCACTATTTTGTTCCTGTAGATCCGAATCCACCTTCTCCTCTTTCTGAGTCAGTTAGTTCTTCTACTTCTACTACATTTACTTCGTATATTGGTTTTATTACCATCTGAGCAATTTTCATATGTTTTTCTACAACAAATGTTTCTTTCCCATGGTTTATAAGTATTACACCTATTTCTCCTCTATACCCTTCATCTATTGTTCCAGGAGTATTTAAAACAGTTATAGAATGTTTTAAAGCTAGTCCACTTCTTGGTCTAACCTGAGCTTCTGTCATATGAGGAAGCTGTATTGCTATTCCAGTTTTTATTAGTCTAGTTTCCCCTACTGGTATTTCAACTTCAGAAGTTGAGTAAAGGTCCATACCTGCATCACCTTTGTGTGCAAAATTAGGTATTATCGCATCTTCATTTAATTTTTTTATTTTAAGTTCAAACATGTGTTCCCTCCATTATTGATAAATTTCTACATTTATTATATACTAAGTAGGTGCAATTTTGTATATAATTTAAATGTAAAGTTTTATAGAATCATTTATAAAATAAATTTTTAAAAGTTATAAATATATTTAAAGATTATAAAATAAGTAAAAAGGTGGCGAGCAGATGAAATTAATACTGGCAGAAAAGCCGTCAGTAGCAAAGACCATAGCCTCTTTCTTAGGTGCTAAAACAAGAAATAAAGGCTATTTCGAGGGAAATGGATATATAGTTACTTATGCTGTAGGACATTTAGTTTCCCTTTATGACGTAAAAGACTACGACAAAGAAAAATATTCTGGCTCTTGGAAAATGGAAAACTTCCCCTTTATTCCGCCAGATAAATTTAAATTTAAAGTAGATAAAAGCAAAAGAGAACAGTTTAATATAATAAAATCTCTAATTAAAAGAGATAATATTGAATGCATAATAAACGCAACCGATAATGATAGAGAGGGAGAGCTTATAGCATTTTTAATTTTCTTCCTTATAAAACCAAAGATTCCTATAAAGAGAATACTAGTAAATGAATGGACTCCTGAGGATATAACTAGAGGTATGGAAAACCTTAAGGAAAACAACGAAATGTTAAACCTTCAGGCTGCTGGATACACTCGACTTATAACTGACTGGCTTATAGGGATAAATTTCACATCAGTTGCTACTTTAAAATATGGAAATGGAAAAATGTTAAACATTGGTAGAGTTATCCTACCTACAGTTAAATTGATCTACGATAGAGATATGGAAATCAAAAATTTCGTTCCTAAAACATACTATGAAATAGAAGGAAAGTTCGGAGCTGCTAAGGGAACTTATAAAGGTAAGTACATACTTAAAGGAAAAGAAAGTAGAATCAACGATTTAGAAGAATGTCAGAAAATAGTATCTGATATAAAATCAGATAAAGGGGTCATAAAAGATAAGAAAGTTACAAATACTAAAGAATATGCTCCAAAGCTATTTTCCCTTACATCTTTACAAGGGTATATTACTTCTAAATACGCTAGATTTACTTCTGACAAGGTACTTAGTGTCTGTCAATCTCTTTATGAAGGAAAGGGAAAAGGTGGATTTATCACATATCCTAGAACAGACTCTATCTATCTAGAAGAAAGTTTAGCATCTAAAGCTGAACAGACTTTAAATAGAATAAAAGAAAATCTTCCTTATAAAGACAAAATCAAATTCACTAAAACTAAAAGAGTTTTTGACTCTTCAAAGGTAGACAGCCACAGTGCCATAATGCCTACTTACATACTTCCAACAGGACTTACTGAAGATGAGATGATAGTATACAACGCTATAAGAGATAGATTTGTCGCAAACTTCATGCCTCCTGCAGAATTTGAAAATACAGATATAAAAACAGATGTAGACGGAAGGATATTCCAAACTAAAGGAAAAGTTCTAAAATCTAAGGGATACTTAGAGGTATATAATAAAGAAGATAAAAGCGAACTCCTTCCTTTTGTTGAAAAAGGAGAGAAAGTAGATGTGCTAGGTATTGCACCAGTTGAAAAGCAGACTACTCCACCAAAATCATACACAGAAGATACACTTCTAAAAGCCATGAAAAACTGTGGTAAAAATGTATCTGATGACGATACAACTGTACTTTCTGGATATTCAATCGGTACATCAGCTACTAGAGCTGATGTCCTTAAAAAGATAAAAGATGTAGGTTATGTTAAAAAGAAAGGTAAATCATACTATATAACAGAGCTTGGAATAAACCTTGTTGAAATCTTCCCTGTAAAAGAGCTTCTAGATGTCGACTTTACAGGGAAACTAGAAAAAAGTCTGAGCGATATTCAGAAAGGACAATTTACTAGAAAAGAATACCTTAACAATATCTGCTCTTTCGTGGTAAGAAGTGTCAATACTATGAAAATGGATTCAAGAAAAAATATAAATCCAGAACACTATGTTTACAGTACTAAATATAAAAAATACGTCAAAGAATCTTCTTTAAAATCTATGGAAGAAAAAAGTAAAGCTAGTACTAAAACTACAAAGGCTAAAAAATCAGATTCAAGCTCATCAAAAACATCTTCTTCAAAATCCACTTCAAAAGATTCTGGAGAAAAACAGAGCTTAGGAAAATGTCCATTGTGTGGTTCTGACGTATATGAATACGAAAAAGGGTTCTTCTGTGAGAACTACAAAGAATGTAGATATGGAATTTGGAACGAAGATCAATGCTTTAAAAAGTTTAAAAAGAAACCTAATAAAACTCTGGTAAAATCACTGCTAAAAAAAGGTGAAGCTAAGGTAAAATCATTTACCGATGCAAATGGAAATAAGTTTGACGCTATAGTTAAATATCAAAAAAATCCAGCCAATGGAGCTTATGGTTGGATAATAGAAAGAATATAATTATAATAACAAACCAAAGGCGATTGAAATCTTTCAATCGCCTTTTATTTAGTAAATACTTAATACTGATGTATAATCAGGATCTTTGTATAGATGGTCAAAGTATGAGTGTGCAGATATATATCCAATTCCCAACTTTCCTTTATTTTCGTCTATAACCTTATACTGATCCATAGCCTTTTTAACTCTATCTCTTTCATTTTCAGTTTCTGATTTATAGTATTCTCTTTTTTCTTCAGGTATATTTTCTATATATTTAGGTTTCATAAAATATCTAGTATCTTTGATTTTATGCTCCTGACTAAGTTTTTTCAAGACTTCTCCGTTTTTTCTGTGCATTATATGATCATCGTATTTATAATGATGTGCTACATGTGTAACGCTTCCTAATTCTTTTTCAAATTTTAATGCTGTTTTTTCCATAAGTTCGTAATGTGTTCCTGGTTTATTATCTTTATCTGCAAGTATTATTATATTCTTATCTTTAACACCTAATTCAGATAAAGCTGCTTTAAATTCATTATTTCTAAGTTCTTCCTTTTCTTTTCTAGAAATTCCTTTAAATCTAGGATTTCTTAAAAATACATTTACTCCTGATCCATCTGAAACTAATACAACGTATACGTTGTCTGCTCCACACTGCTCTATTGCTTTTCTGATTGCGCTACCTCCCCACAAAACTTCATCATCCTGATGTTGTGGATAAAATACAACATGTTGTTTAAAGCTTTTATTTGATAGTTTATCAATTATATTATCTTGAGCACCTAAAGCCGTATTCACTATTCCTAAAAACAAAATTGAAAGCATACTAAGAATTATTTTTATTTTTTTATTTTTCATATTATCACCTCTAGTATTCTTTATTTTGTAAACAAGTTATTGTTTTGCTTTTGCCTATACTAACATACTTAATTATTTAATACTATGATATGGCTAATCTTGTTATAATTTGTCATAGTTTGGGGTGATTTTTTAATAATTTAAATCAATTTTGTATTATTATTTAAATTTTATATGAAGTATTATATTAAAATATAACAATTTTGTATTTTTTTAAGCAAATTTGTAACCAAAAAAAGATGCCTTAAATATCAGACATCTTTTGATTTTGTTATTCACTTATATACTACTTAATTTATTTTTTTAATTAATTTTCTTTAAGATACAGCTATTCCTTCACCTTATTCCAAACTTTTTTGTATCTTGGCTCTATAGTTTCTTTCATAGCACAAATTTTGTCTGCCATACAAACTATCCAAGCTTCTTTTGTTTTAGGTGGTACTGGTGTCAGTGGAAACATATGCTTCTTGATTATATCCTCTTCTATTTCTGAAATTTCAAAATCTCTCATAGCATTTTTTAGAGATTTCATTGGATGGAAGAATCCATGCCATTTATGACTATCATCCTTTTCGTGCCAATCGTATAAAAAATAATCGTGAAGCAACGCACCTCTGATAAGTGCTTCTTTGTCTACATCTATATCAAATTTCTCAGCAAGTTCTAAACTCTTTTTAGCAACTAATATACTATGCTCATATACAGAAACATCTCCATGCTGAATAAAATTTTTAGTTTCTTTAAATCTACCTTTTTCTTCTAATATTTGTATCATGGCGTTTATTCTTTTCATAAGCATGCCCCCTTTGTTCATACTTATATTAACACTTTTTCCTTAATTATCTCTAAAGTTTTTTTAAAAAATAATTAATTATTGTAAACTTATTTCGAATTATTTTCTAATTATTTTTCATCTGCTTCTTTTTCTTGTTCTAGCTTTTCTTTATCTAATTTTGCATAATACTCTTTAGCTTCCCTATCTGCTTTTTAACTTTTTCAACTAAATCATCTTTATAAATATCATCGTAATTAAAGTTTATTATATTTAATTCACCTTTAGGCACACTACCTGTTTCTGTTTTGCTATGTCTTAAAGTCAAATCTATAGCTCTAAAAGGAGCACCTGCCTCATCAAATTCTTCTCTAACATACTTTAAAATATTTGCTGCATTTTTAGGACTAATATCGTCAGTTTCAATATGAATTATTATATGACCTGCTGATTTTCCTAATTCTCTAATATCATAAAGCTTATCTATCTCTAAACTCTCTTGCACCATAGCATACTCTGGTGTATCATCATCTTCACTTTCATAATCTATACTATTTTTTGTGCGTATTTCTAGAGTTCCATAGTATAGATTACCTTTATATTTAAGCATTATCTTTTCTAAAATAGGATCAGTTAATTTTCTATATTCACTGTTTAACCTATCTACAGTATTGTATCCATCAGTTATACTAGCATAATCATCATATTCTAGTTTTCCAAACATATTAATACTCAAATTAAATTTACTATCTATGCTACTTGGTGAGCTTATTCTAGCATGATAATATCCATCTTTAAAACTATAAACAACATCATCTATCTGATAATCCTTGTTTTTATACTTTGTTTTTAATATTTCCTCAGCAGTATTTTGAGCAAGCATCTTTGAAACTGGATTTCCAATAAATGCATTTGCAAATACAGCAAGTACTACAATCATCAGTATCGCAACAACAACCGCTAATCTTTTCCAAAACTTTTTACTCATATTCACCTACTCCTTTCTCAATCCAAAATGTAGTAGTCCTGCAATTATAGTTCCAATAATTGCAAATAAGGAGTATATAGAACCCCACATAACCATTGACATAATATCTAAATGCTCTACTCCCCTTAAAAATCCCATTCCATTGATTATAAAATTGCTTATTACAATGATACAAGGCACTGTATATGCAGCTTTCCAACGAAATAAATAATATCCATATGCTCCAATTATTGGCATAATAAACGAATTTAAAAACATTTCCTCACTAGCTGTCAAACTAAGTCCAAAGAAAATACCAAACATAATTATCATACCCAAATATTTGTTTATTTTCTTTTCAACCTTTTTAGCTGCTTTATCTATGTTAATTGATTTAGGAATATCGTCATCTTCTATTATACTTTTGTTATTTATATACATTTCATCATATATTTTTTTACAATCTTCACAATCTAAAATATGCTTCATCACAGCATTTTCACTACCTTCACTCGCTACACCATCACGAACAAGTGGCATTAAATCCATACAAATATCGCAAGTAATTTTAGTCATTTTTAAATCCCTCCTTCTTCAATATTTTCTTTAATTTGTTTTTAGTTCTAAAGAACACTACTCTCGCTGAGTTCTCAGAAATATTGCATATTGTTGCAATTTCAACATATGAGTATCCATCTATTCTCATATTGAATATTTTTCTACTTAACTCTGATTCTGATTCAAGTATTTCTGATATAGCTTTTTTTAATTCTTTGTAAAATATTTCTTCTTCTATATTTTCTGATGAATTATTTTTATTTCCTGTTGTATTCTGATTAATTTCTAAAAAATTATAATCGTATAAATCATGTAAGCTCTCTATTTTTATTTGATTTGATTTTTTTCTTAAATATGTATACCATTTATGTCTTGCAATGGAGAATAACCATGTTTTTATCTCCGATTCTCCTCTAAATATAGCTATTGATTTTACCACTTCGACGAATACTTCTGAGGTTATTTCTTCTGAAACGGAAGTATCTCGACAAAGGCTGTATATGTATTTGTAGATGTCTTTGTAGTATTGCTTGAATAGTTCTTGGATAAGCTCTTTCATCGGGATTCCTCCTTTCATTAGATTAGTCGTTTTGTAAGTGGTTTTTGTTACAAGATTTTAGAAATTTTTTTGTTTTTTATTTAATATTAGCATAATGTTAATAAAGTTAGTAAAATTATATTTTCTATTTTTTTCAATTTATTTTCCATAAAAAAAGTGTGTAGCCATAAAACCAACTACACACTCTGTTTTTATTATTTAATTTATTTTTGTTTTGTGAATAGGATACTTGTTAATGTTTTTAGTATTTGAAGTAACGCTGCACATCCTATAAGCGGACTTATAAGATAAAATGCCATATATGTATCTTTTGAATTCATCACTGTAAACCAAGTATATATAAATGTAATAACTATAGTAACAGCAATCATTGTTATGTTTACATTTTTTTTATTTACAAAGTAAAGCAATATAGTTATTATAGCCAACAGAACAACTACTCCTACTGCTATCATTTTCATACTTTGTATATTTGTATAATTTTGTTCTATCATCATATTTTCATATACTACAAATCTGAGCATACCCATTTTTTTAGGTGTAAAATAATTTACAAGATATGCTCCTACTAAAAATGCTATTTCTAATAAATTTACTATCCAATATATTACTTTCTTCATTATTATTTCGCTGCCTTATCGTTTGATAATTCTCCAACTGTTGTGTAAACACAATCATCACTAGCAGGATCTCCAACCTGAACAGGATTACTGTCGTCCATCTGCCACTGATACCATCCACCATCATATAGTGTCATATTTGTCATACCAGATTCATAGCATATTAACCAAGGTATTGTTGCTCTCCAACCAGTTCCACAGTAGAATGAAAGTTCATTGTCTACAGTAAAATCACAATCAGACCATAATTCTTTCATCTGTTCCATATTTATATATGTTCCATCTTCATTTGTATAATCTTCCATATGATATGGGTCACTTCCAGCATGTCCCCAAACAGCACCTTTTGGTTCTCCTGCTTTATTTATATAATTGTATCCACTAGTTGTACCTAGGAATTCATCTTTACTTCTTATACTTACTAATTTAAAGTTTTCATCATTTTCTAATTTATTCTTGACATCATCTATAGATAGCCAATATTCTGGATGAGCTGGTACCTTTGTTCCAAACGCTTCAGCTTTTTCAGCTTCAACTACATCTGTTTCTGTTTTATATCCAGCTTTTTCCCATGCAGCTAGTCCACCATTTAATATTTTTACATTTTCAACACCAGCCCAAAGATAAGCATATGCTACTCTAGCTGTTCCTGAAACATCTGATCCATAAAGTATAACTGTTTTATCTTTTGTTATACCATTATCTAGCATATTTTTTTCTACAGTTTCAGGTTTAGATATATTCCAATATGGTTCTTCTTCAACACCACTTATATCTATATGTATAGCACCTGGTAAATGTCCTTTTGTGTAATCTGGACTATCTTTATAAGTTCCCCAAGATACCTCACCTATAACATAGTTTTCAGATTCTTTCTGGTTTCCGTCTATAACACTCTGAACCCATTCAGGTGTTACAAATACAGTTTTAGTATCAACTGCTTCAGCTGTTACTTTTTCTGTATTAGTATCAGCTTCTTTAGGTTCTTCTTTTGATGAGCAACCAGTAAGCACACCAAGAGATAATACTGCTGTTAGTAAAAGACTAACTAATTTCTTATTCATAGTAAAACCCTCCTATTATTATTAATTTTTCATTTTTATTTTAACAATGTTAATTTTTTGCGTCAAATATTAAATCTCTATATTTTTAACACTTTCTATAGTTTTTTTCAATATTATCATAGTTAATCTTTATAATCATTATCAATTATATATTATCTCATCTCATCTACTCTTTATTGTGCTTTATTAAAACTATTTAAATACATAATTATTCTACTAACATTTTATTTTTTCATAAAAAAAGTGTGTAGCCATAAAAGTGACTACACACTCTAAATTCTCTAATTATAACATTTTTGCTCTTAATTCTTCATTTGATAATGGATGTAAATAACTTGGAGCTACATCAAATGGAGTTTTGCAACCTTTCATGCCTTCCTGATTCATACGGTATGCTGCTCTAGCATAAGCAACTAGCACACTTGAAGTAAACTCTGGGTTAGAATCAAGCTGTAAGCTGTATTCTATAACGTGTTTGTTTTCATTTTCCCATCCAGTTGTACCACTGTATATTACAAATCCACCATGAGGTATTCCACCATGTTCTCTCTGAAGTGTTTCTTCATCTATGAAATGTACAGTTGTATCATATTCATCGAAGTAATTAGGCATTGTAACTATTTCTTCTCTTATTCTATCTAAGTCAGCGCCTTCTTCTGCTACAGCAAATACTTCTCTTGTATGTTTCTGACGAGTAGTTAGTGTTGGATTAGATCCACTTCTAACTGCATCTAATGCTTCTGGTACAGGTATTGTGTACTGTCTAGCATCTTTTATCCCTTCAACACGTCTTACTGCATCACTATGTCCCTGGCTAACACCTTTTCCCCAGAATGTATATGCTTCCCCTTCTGGTAATATTGCACTAGCGTAAACACGATTTAGTGAGAACATTCCTGGATCCCATCCAGTAGATATCACTGCTATTTTATTTGATTCTTTACATTCTGCATCAACTGCTGCAAAATGTTCTGGTATTCTTGCATGTGTGTCAAAACTATCAACTACATTGAAATATTTAGCAAATTCTTTAGTCTGTTCTGGTAAATCTTTTGCACTTCCTCCGCATAATACCATAACATCTATATCGTCTTTCATATTTACTGCATCTTCCATTTTATATACAGGAATATTTGCATCATGTGGATGTATACTGCTAGGATCTCTTCTTGAGAATATCCCTACTATTTCCATATCTTTTGTTTTACTTACGGCTGATTCTACACCTCTCCCAAGGTTTCCGTAACCAACTATTCCAACTCTTATCATAGTTAAACCTCCATCGTTTATAAAATATAGTATAATAATATCATTAATTCTTTTTGTTTGTATATATATTTTTTAAAAATTTTGAAATTACTCAAGTAATTTTTTCATTTTTTCTGCAAATATCTAATACCCTTTATTTTATTTTTTCAAACATATAAAAAGACAACTAATATTTTTAATCAGTTGTCTTTTTATATGTCATTTATTATCTTCTACTATTTTTTAGTTTTTCTATTTTTTACATCTTTTTCAATATTTTTCTTCCAATTCTTACTAATTTTTCTACCTCTATTCATTACAAACTGGTACATTTCATCTGAAACAGCATCATAGTTTAGTTCTATTCCTCTATCATCGCATAAAAATTCAACAGCATAATCATCATCTATTCCTATATTTCTTGCTTCTTTAATTGCATCCATATTTGCTCCCAAGAAAAGAAATTCCCAACCTTTTTCTTTTTTCATTTTTTCAATCAATTCTTTTATTTCTTTATATCTATACCTTCTACTCGAATTTTCCATACCATCTGTAATAATTACAAATAAAGTTTTTTCTGGAATATCTTCTTTTCTAGCGTATTTATGTATATTTTTTATATGTTTTATAGAATCTCCTATCGCATCTAAAAGAGCTGTACATCCCATACAAATATAATCTTCTTTTCTTAACTTTCTAACATTTGATATATCTTCTCTATCTAAAATTACTATACTACTATCGTTAAAAAATACTGTTGATAAAAAAGCATTGCTATTTTCATTCTTTTGTTTTTCGAGAAGCGAATTAAATCCTCCTATTGTATCTGATTCTAATCCAGACATAGAACCAGATTTATCAATAATAAATACAACTTCCGCCATTCTTTTCATAATACCATCTCCAATTCTTACCTAATATTTTTATTTACAATTAAATTATAAAATATAAATAAGTTGAAATGGTCGCATAAAAGGCGACAAATTTAATCTTAAATTTTAAAAAAATTACCTTTAATTATTTATTCTATATATTACTTCCTATTTACTTCCTATTAATTCCTCTTCAAAACTAAAAAGAATATCATTAACTTCCATTATATTATATATTTTATTTTCTATGCAATATTCGATTATTATATCAAATTTACTACTGTGTGTAAGAGTATATCCTGCTTTACTTATAAATATTCTTGCTTCATTCAATTCTAATTCAATGGCAAGTGCAAAAGCTATTGCTGTGATTTTACTAGGTTTATAATCAATATTATTTTTTATTTTTGAAAAAAGTTTACGGTCTATACCAGCCTTTCTATATACATCTGCTGGTTTTAAATTTCTATTGTCAATTATATACATTAATTCTTCTGAAAAAGAACTTTCAAGTTGTATATCAATTTTTTTATTCAAATTTCTATTTCTGATAAATAATGGGATTTCAATATCTTCATCAAACTCAATTTCTTGTGTCTTAAATTTTTTCTGTGAACACTTTAATAAGATATTTTCTATTTCTTTATATACATCATGATATTTATCATCTATATATTTTTTTATTTTGTTGTATAGTTCATCATTTATTTTAATCATAACCACTTTCTCCCATTTGTATTTTTTATAAAATATTAAAAACACTTATAAAATTCATCTTCTGGTATATCTTGAAGCCCTGATACCTGCCCATCTCCAAGTTCCATAACTACAAGTTCTCCATCTGATTTTCTGGCTAAATCTATAGTAACAAATCTACTATCAATTCTTTTACAAATTTCTTTAACCCATTTTATTTCATTATCTGAAAGTCCTCCTTCAGAATGATACCAATATGAGTCGATTATCAATAGTTCATTATCTAATACAAATACTCTATACTCTTCAGAGATAGGCATTCCACTATTTTCATGTTTGCCAATAGATTTTAAGTTAAGAAACTCTCTAAGAACAACTCCTCCAGTTAATAAATCATCCTGTCTTTCTATAAAATTCTTTATAACTTTTAATGCATTCTCTGTATCTTTTACATCTTCTATAAAACAAGCTTCATACCATTCGTGTTTTCTACTCTTTACATAATCTTTTACTATAACAGCTCCTTCAAACTTGCTCAATAATTCTTTCAAAGATTCTTCAGAAAAATCTTCTGTCCATGCTGATTTCGCTGTGCAATCTTCAAAATCTTTATACCAACCGGGTAATAAATGGTACTTATTATATTCATTAGGAGTATTAATTAATTCTATCCCTTTATTTTCAAGCTTTTCATAAAACTTTTGATACATATCAGGCTTCATCATCCACCCTCTATAAATTGTACTTCCTTCTATATTTCCATTAAATAAACGTAATTTACCAAACTCTAAATCTTCATAACTAAATAATGAATTCTCAAATCCTTTTTCCCTACTTACTCTATACTCACCATCGTAAACTGGATCTGCTTCATTATTTTCAAAAGCATTATTACAATATAAAAATTTAAATTTTTGCATATAATCACCTTCAATCTAAATAAATCACTTATAATTATATTTTATATCTAATAATAAAAATAATCAAAAGTTTTATCATATAAAGAGGATTTTTTGATAAAAATATAGAAATTCTTATTAAAAGAATTAAGGAGGGATATACTATGCTAAACAAAAGAATATCTCCACAAAAAATATATAGTCCAATACTACTAACTTGGAACAGAATAAAAGACGACGACGAAGAATTTGATGATGAAGAATTCGACGACGAATACTACGATGAATTCAATGACGATGAAGATTACTTTGAAGATGAAGACGACAACTTCGATTACTTTGACGACTAAAACTAAACAAATATTTAAAATGCTATCATCTAAAACATGGTAGCATTTTTTATTTTTAATATAATCATCTAAACAATTATTAAACTCTTCACTAATAAATTTAATACTAAATAAAAAAATAGTTATTAGCTTAGGCTAATAACATTAAAAAAGGCTACTAAGCAATGCTTAGTAGCCTCATTATTTACTCTTGCAATAAATCGAGGATGTTATACCCTTTCGACAATCTGCAGAACATTTTTTCTTATTTTGTTAGCTTGAAAAGCTAACATTTAAATCAGAAAAATGTTCGAAGCCTGGAGAAAGGTATAATTCCGAGATTTCTAGTATCTTGGATTTTTTATAGAAGCCTGTGCAGCTGCAAGTCTTGCTATTGGAACTCTGTATGGAGAGCAAGATACATAATTTAATCCTGTGTTGTAGCAGAATTCAACTGAAGATGGTTCTCCACCATGTTCACCACATATACCAAGTTTTAATTCTGGTTTAACGCTTCTACCTAATTTAGTACCCATCTGAACAAGTTTTCCTATACCTTTCTGGTCTAGTACCTGGAATGGATCTTTTTCAAGTATTTCTTTATCTACGTATTCACCTAAGAATTTACCAGCATCATCTCTTGAATATCCGAATCCCATCTGAGTAAGGTCATTAGTACCGAAACTGAAGAAGTCTGCAACTTCTGCTATTTCATCAGCAGTTAAGCAAGCTCTTGGTATTTCTATCATTGTACCTACAGTGTAGTCAACTTTAACACCTTTTTCTTCCATAACTTTTTCAGCTGTTTCTTCTATCATTCCTCTTATAAGTTTTAATTCGTTTACTTCACCTACTAGTGGAACCATTATTTCTGGATGAACTTCTACACCTTTGTTTATTGCTTCTATAGCACCTTCTATTATAGCTCTAGCCTGCATTACACATATTTCTGGGTAAGTAACAGCAAGTCTACAACCTCTGTGTCCTAACATTGGGTTGAATTCTTCAAGATCAACTATTCTCTTTCTTATTTCTGCTGCATCTATTCCCATACTTTCTGCAAGTTCAGCTATTGTTTCATCATCCTGTGGTAAGAATTCATGTAGAGGTGGGTCAAGAAGTCTTATATTAACCGGTTTACCTTCCATAACTTCAAATATTTCTAAGAAGTCCTGTCTCTGCATTGGAAGTATTTTAGCTAGAGCTTTTTCTCTCTGTTCAACATCTTTAGAAAGTATCATTTCTCTAACTGCTGGTATTCTATCTTCTTCAAAGAACATGTGCTCAGTTCTACATAATCCTATACCTTCAGCACCAAATTCTACTGCTGCTTTAGCATCTCTTGGGTTATCTGCATTTGTTCTAACCATCATCTGTTTAGTTTCATCAACCCAATTCATTAATTTTTCAAAGTTTCCTGTCATTTCTACTGGAGACTGTTTAACTTCTCCTAAGTATACTTTACCAGTTGAACCATCTATTGATAAGAAGTCACCTTCTTTTATAGCAAGTTCTCCTGCTCTTATTTCTTTAGCAGCTTCGTCAACTTTTATTTCTCCACAACCAGCTACACAACATTTACCCATACCTCTAGCAACAACTGCTGCATGAGATGTCATACCACCTCTAGCTGTTAATATACCTTCAGCTTTTACCATACCTTCTATATCTTCTGGAGAAGTTTCCTGTCTAACAAGAAGAACTTTTTCTCCACCTTCAACTGCAGCAACAACATCGTCAGCATTGAAGTAAACTTTACCACAAGCTGCACCCGGAGATGCTGGAAGACCTTTAGCTAATACAGTAGCTTCTTTTAAAGCTTTATCTTCAAATGTTGGATGTAATAACTGGTCTAACTGGTTAGGTTCAACTCTCATTATAGCTTCTTTTTTATCTATTATTCCTGCTTCAACTAAATCAACAGCAACATTTATAGCAGCTTTAGCTGTTCTCTTACCATTTCTAGTCTGAAGTATGAATAATTTTTCATTTTCTATAGTAAATTCTATATCCTGCATATCTTTGTAATGATTTTCAAGTATATGAGTTACTTTTACGAACTGGTCGTATATTTCTGGCATTACATTCTGAAGAGTAGATATATCCTGTGGAGTTCTTATACCTGCAACAACGTCTTCACCCTGTGCATTTATTAAGTATTCACCGAATAATTTGTTTTCTCCAGTAGCTGGGTTTCTTGTGAAAGCAACACCTGTACCACTTGTTTCACCCATATTACCGAATACCATTGACTGTATATTTACTGCTGTACCAAGTTTATGAGATATATCGTTTAATTTACGATATACTATAGCTCTTGGGTTGTTCCAAGATCTGAACACTGCTTCTATTGCAAGCATTAACTGTTCTTTTGGATCCTGTGGGAAGTCAGTTTTAACTTCTTTTTTGTATATAGCTTTGAATTCTTCAACTATACCTTTTAAATCTTCAGTAGTTAAATCAGTATCGAATTTGTATCCTTTTTCTTCTTTAACTCTGTCTAATACGTTTTCAAATTTATATTTTGGAACTTCCATAGCAACATCTGAGAACATCTGTATGAATCTTCTGTAACTATCATAAGCAAATCTTTCATTCTGAGTTGCATCTGCTAATCCTAATACACTGTTATCATTTAAACCAAGGTTTAATATAGTATCCATCATACCTGGCATTGAGAATACAGCACCTGAACGAACTGATACTAATAAAGGATTTTTAGTGCATCCTAATTTTTTACCCTGTAATTCTTCTAATTCTGCAAGATGTTTTTCTATTTCTGCTACGATTTCTGCTCTTATAGTTTTTTCATTATCGTAGTAATCATTACAAGCATCTGTAGTTATTGTAAATCCCTGAGGAACTGGTAACCCTATTTTAGTCATTTCTGCTAAATTGGCTCCTTTACCTCCTAGTAAAGATTTCATTTCTTTACTACCTTCACTAAAACTATAAACATACTTAGTTTCCATTTTTTAACCCCCATTAAATTTAAAAATTTATAACCTTAAACTTTTTGATATTATATTTATTTAAAGTGGTTGTATTTTTCAACCACTATTTAACATTTTTTACACACTTTACATCTTATTCAATTACGTTAGAATTATATTTCTCCGTCCTTGAATATATTTAACCCATTTTCTTTCATTATATCTAGGATTATTCCAGCTGTTTCTTCTATAGCCTTATTTGCTACATTGATGACTGGACACCCCAATCTTTTGAATACGTTTTCAGAATAGTCAAGCTCATCTAGTATTCTTTCAAAGTTAGCGTAGTTTGCTTTGCTTGAAAGTCCTAATGCTTTAAGTCTTTCAGTTCTGATTTCATTTAATTTTTCTGGTGAGTTAGTAAGCCCTATAATTTTTTTAGTACTTACTTCAGATAATTCTTTTGGAATCGGAACTTCTGGAACTAGAGGAACATTTGCCACTTTTATATGTTTATTAGCTAAATACATACTAAGTGGAGTTTTTGATGTTCTTGATATACCTACAAGAACTAAATCAGCTTTAAGAACTCCTCTTGGATCTTTACCATCGTCATACTTAACAGCGAACTCTATTGCGTCTATTCTCTTGAAGTATGATTCATCTAACTTTCTTATTATTCCTGGTTCTCTTTTTGGTTTTTTGTCTAAACGACTGCTTATTTTTTTAAGCATATCTGACATAAGGTCTATTGAGCTGATTCCTTCTCTTTCTGAGAATTCTGTTATAATGTCGCACATTTCATCTTCAACTAATGTGTAAACTACTATAGCATCTTCTTTTTTAGCATTTTCTAATATATCTAAAAGCATTTCCTTTTCTGTTACAAAAGGAAATCTTTTTATCTCGTATGGATCACGACCGTAGAACTGTGACATAGCCGCCTTTATCATATTTCTAGCAGTTTCTCCAATCGAATCAGATATTGCATATATCATCAACTTATTATCCACTGACATTCCTCCTAACTATCTACCATTTCTAAAAATAATTTGGTTATATTCGTTTTAGATATTCTTCCAACAACTCTCATTTTTGACTCATCGTCCTTATCTCTTTCAACTATAGGAACTGAATCAACTTCATGCTCTATTATCTTTTTAGCTGCTGTAGTTATTGAATCATCTTTATTCAACGTTACTATGTTAGGCATTCTAGTCATTATCATACCAATAGGCATCTTATTTATATCTGCACCACCTATTGTTGCCTTTAAAAGGTCTTTTCTTGAAACAACACCACATAGATTGTCATTATCGTCAATTATAACTATACTTCCTACATCAGATAGGAACATTGTAACAATTGTATCGTATATACTCGAATCTTTCTTTACTAGTGTTGGAATACTCATAACACTTTCAACTTTTCTCTCTTTTATATTACTACCTATTAGATTGATTTCGTTTACTCCTGAGTAAAAATATCCAACTTTAGGTCTTGCATCAAGTATTCCTGTCATAGTTAATATGGCAAGATCTGATCTAAGTGTAGCACGAGTGACATTTAAACTTGCGGCAATTCTTTCACTTGTTATAGGTTCATGTTCCTTAACTATATCTATTATCTTTAACTGCCTATCATTAAGCTGAATTTTAATCACCTTCCTCCATTGTGCTATACTTTATTCCTTAGCACGCTTATATTGTATATTATATAACCTTATGTACCATTCTGTAAATAGAAAAATTATATTTTATTTATAAATACAGTACATTATTTATAATTTACACCATATTTATGATACATTAATATATTTTTTATGCCTATTTACACGATATCAGCTCATCCTATTTATAATTATAACTCATATTTAATGTATTATAAATAGTATATTATAA
>SAMEA3387476__coassemble_1609_pt1 | contig 17039 bp, 16 predicted proteins | sample SAMEA3387476__metabat2_low_PE_029 | metagenome-assembled genome bin SAMEA3387476 (sample SAMEA3387476) | Felis catus | biome: Faeces | place: United Kingdom | collected 2012
GATAAGGAGTGATAGTTCATGTTGTTTGAAAGTTTTTTTGATAAAATAAACGAAAAATATATAGATAAAATAAATTTTGAAAGTGTATTTAAAATTGCTATCTTGGCTATGAGTGCATACATTCCACTAGCAATTTTTATATCTATTATTTCTGGCGATAAATCACTAATACTAAAAATCAATAGTCCTATAGCGTATTTTAAAATTTTTATCCTTTTTGTATTTTGCTATATTTTATCTTATTTAGCAATAAAGAAAGGACCTTTTAGTAATGATAGTAATATTAATTGGAATAACATCCTTTTAATTCATTGGGATTCTATTATTTTAATATATCTTCCAGTTAGTTCTTTAGTTGCGATGATTTTTAAAGATTTATCACTTTTAAAACCATACGAACCATTATCATATTTTAAAATATTCGTATGTATAGTATTTTCTTACATATTAGCTTATATAGACTTAAAACGTTCTGATAAAAAAGAATAATACATTTAAAAAGACCAACAGATTATCGATTTTAATCCGTCGGTCTTTTATTATCTATTATTTATTTCATCTAAATATATTTCCTCGGAAATAATTCCATCTCGATACAATGTTTCTATATGATCCTCAAACATCTGCATTCCGTATTTCTTACCAGTTTTTATCATATCATCGATACTCTCATCCTTTCCCTCTCTTATCATAGCTGCTATTGAGTTTGTATTTTTCATAATTTCAAATATAGCTCTTCGTCCATTATTTGCTTTTATAAGTCTTTGAGAAAATACATATCTAAGCTGATTAGCCAAAAGCCCCCTTATCTCTTTATGCCTTTCAGCTTCAAATAGATTCACTATCCTATCTATTGCCTCAGACGCTTTAGATGTATGAACTGTAGATAGTACAAGATGTCCTGTTTCAGATGCAGAAAGCGCAGTTTCAACAGTCTTTTTATCTCTTATTTCTCCAATCATTATAACGTCTGGATCTTGTCTTAAAGATGATTTCAATCCATCTAAAAAATCTACGGTATCTTTTCCACATTCTCTTTGACTTATTATACTTTTATCACTCTTATGCAAATACTCTATAGGCTCTTCCAATGTAATAATATGTTTCTTTGAGGTTTTGTTTATTCTATCTATTATTGCAGCAAGAGTAGTACTTTTTCCACTCCCAGTAGCTCCAGTTATTAATATTATTCCACTTTTTAAATCACCAGAGCTACATACTATATCTGGAATATTTAATTCCTTTGCTGTTTTTACATGGCCTGGAATCAGCCTAATGGATATACAATCTCCCTCATTCCGTCTATAGATATTAACCCTTATTCTAAAAGAGATTTTATCCTCTCTTTTACATAAATCTATGTCATTTTCTATATTATTATTTTTTATAGCATCATTTTCTACTTCATTTTCTAAATCTACAAAATCAAAATCCCTAGAAAAATCTACTTCTCCACATTCTTCATCAATATATTTTTCATATCTCTTTCTAAACTTAGTTTCTTCACTTCCTATTAAATCGTCGCAAAACTTCCTACAAATATCACTATTTACAACTTTTGATGAATATCTCGTTAGTTCTCCATCAATTCTCAAAGTTATATAATCGTTGCAAATTATATGAATATCAGATGCTTCAAATCTTTTAGCATTTAAAATTACTTCTTTTATATTCAAAAAAATCATCTCCTGTAAATTATATTTCTATAATTATTATTTACAAAAGATGATATATTTATTTCTCAAAATCATAAAAAATAAAACAATTTACTCCAACAAAAAAGAGGAGCTAACTCCAAATAGTACGCCTGTCGCCTGAATAGGCGCAAGTACTATTGGAGTTACTCCTCTTCCTACTTACTTATATTCAATTAGAATAATTCACTTACTGATTTGTTGCTGAATATTTTATCTATAGCTTCTGCAAATATAGGAGCTACTGATTTAACTTTTATTTTTTCTATCTGTTTTTCTTCTGGTAACTGTATAGTATCAAGAACAACTAATTCTTTCATTGAAGAATTTTCTATTCTTTCTATAGCTGGACCTGATAAAACAGCGTGTGTACAGCAAACGTAAACATCTTTAGCACCAAATTTTTTAACTGCTTCAACTGCATTTACTATTGTTCCTGCAGTATCTATCATATCGTCAAGAAGTATTACGTTTTTACCTTCAACCTCACCTATTAAGTTCATAACTTCACATACATTTGGTCTTGGTCTTCTTTTGTCTATTATAGCTATTGGCACTTCACCATTTAATGAATTAGCAAATTTTCTAGATCTTGTAACACTACCAAGGTCAGGAGATACTACTACTAAATCTTCTATATTTTTTTCGTTGAAGTATTCAGATAGTAATGGACCACCTAGTAAGTGATCTAGAGGTATATCGAAGTATCCCTGTATCTGAGATGCATGTAAGTCCATAGTTAAGACTCTATCTGCACCAGCTGCTACTATTAAGTTAGCAACTAATTTAGCTGTGATTGGATCTCTTGCTTTCGCTTTTCTGTCCTGTCTTGCATAACCATAGTATGGTATTACAGCAGTTATTCTTCCTGCAGATGCTCTCTTAAGTGCATCTATCATTATTAATAGTTCCATTAAGTTGTTGTTTACCGGACTGTTAGTAGACTGAACAACGAAAACGTCACAACCTCTTACAGTTTCATTCATATTAACACATATTTCACCATCGCTGAATGTTCCAACTTCACAGTCAAGAACTGATACGTTTAACTGTTTAGCTATTTTTTCAGCAAGTTCTTTAGATGCGTTACCGGCAAGTATTTTGATTTCGCTACCGCTAGTATTCATTTAGTTAACCCTCCAAACATTTTAACAATATATAACTATTTAAACCAAAAGTTTAAAAAGAAATCAAGTTTAATTAATATCCCAAGATATTATTTTTTATTTTTTGCTTTTTCTTCAGATAATTTCTTATCTCTAGCTTCTTTTTTATCCATCCAGTTTTCTTTTATGCACTGTCTTTGTCTTGCTATTGCAAGTGCTCTTCCTGGAACATCATCTGTTATTGTAGAACCAGTAGCTATATATCCCTGTTCCTCAACAGTAACTGGAGCTACTAGGTTTGAGTTTGAACCTATGAATGCATTGTCTTTTACTACTGATCTAAATTTATGTACACCATCGTAGTTTACAAATACAACACCGCATCCTACGTTTACATTTTTACCTACTTCAGCATCTCCTATGTAAGATAAGTGTGATGCTTTAGATCCATCGCCGAATTTAGCATTTTTGATTTCAACGAAATCTCCTACTTTACATCCATTTCCTACATCTGCTTTAGGTCTTAGGTATGCATATGGTCCAACTTTTGTATTTTCTCCAACTTTAGCTTCTAATAAAGTAGATATTTTTATTTCAGTTCCATCTCCAACTATTGAATCAGTTATTGATGAGTTCATACCTATTATACAGTCAGAACCTATTTTTGTTTTACCAACTAAATTAACTCCTGGGTATACTATTGTATCATTTCCTATTTCTACATCAGCTTCTATATATGTAGTATCAGGATCTATCATAGTTACACCATTTGCCATATGGAATTCATTTATTCTTTTTCTCATAGCTTTTTCAGCCTGAGAAAGCTGTAATCTTGAGTTTACACCCATTAATTCTTCTATTGAAGAACCTGCAAATGCTCCAACTTTTAGAGATTTTTCTCTCATTACTTTTATAGCATCTGGAAGATAGTATTCTCCCTGTGCATTGTCGTTATTTATTTCTTTTAAAGCTTCTTTTAGGCTTTTACCGTTGAAGCAGTATATTCCTGAGTTTATTTCTTTTACTAGTTTTTCTTCTTCACTAGCATCTTTCTGTTCTACTATTTTTAGTAGGTCGCCATTTTCATCTCTTATTATTCTTCCATACCCTGTAGGGTCCTCTACTATTGTTGAAAGAACTGTTGTATGGCAGTTGTTTTCTACATGGTATTCGAATAATTTTTTAAGAGTATCTTCCTTTATAAGTGGAGTATCTCCACATAATACTACTATAGTATCTTCGTCTTCTATATATTCTTCAGCCATTCTTACAGCATGTGCTGTTCCTAGCTGCTCTGTCTGCATAACTGTTATTATATCGTCTGAAAGTCTTTCTCTTACGGCTTCAGCTCCATGTCCAAGAACTACTATCGTTTCTTCTACCCCTGATTTTTTAGAAGTATCAACTACATGGTTTACCATTTCTTTACCACATACTTTATGTATTACTTTTGGGTATTTTGATTTCATTCTTGTTCCCTTGCCCGCAGCAAGTATTATTGACTTAAATTTCATTTAACATCTCTCCATTGACTAATTCGTTTATTTTTTTGAAATATTTAATTTAATAAAAAATCGCATTATTATCTTTAAATATATCACTTTTCGCTGAAAATGTACATATCTTTTGAAATTGTCCCTTTATTTTCTTTTTTTTAAAAGTTCAAAATTCTGCACATTTGAATAAATTACCTTTGATACGCAAAAAAAGAGACCGTTACAAAAATTATAACAGCCTCAGTTTTAATTATTCTTCTTCTAAATTAACGTCTATTATTTCTTCCGATTCAGTATCCGCTAAAATATCTTTATTTGGTTCAACTATTATTTCATTTCCCTGCACATCAAGCTGAATTAATGATATATAGTCCTCAACCATTTTTTCTTCTGGTTTCATAGTAGATATAAATACACCTATTCCTATTACTTCCGCACTAAATTCTTTCATTAGGTCTATCATACCTTTAATAGTTCCTCCACCTCTCATGAAGTCGTCTATTATTATAACCTTGCTATCTGGTTTAAGAGCTTTTCTAGGTAAGCTCATACTTTCTAATTTTCCGCTGTTCCCACTTACATATGTCATACTAAGTGTAGGTCCTTCTGATACTTTTATGTCTTTTCTTATGATTACTAATGGTAAATTCATAGCATTTGCAGTCATAAGAGCCATTGGAATACCTTTAGTTTCCATTGTAACAACATAATCAGCATCAGTATAATCTATATTAGAGGCAAATATCTTTCCTATTTTTGAAACTGTTCCAGGATCATAGATAAGGTCTATTAGGTATAAAAATCCACCTGATAATATTCTTCCTTCATCTTTAATTCTGTTGCAAAGTTCCATTAGAAATTCTGCATTTTCTTGTTTAGATGTTTTTGGTATGTATTTTACTCCACCAGCCGCTCCTGATATTGTTATTACTTTTCCTAAATGTAGTTTTTCAAATACACTTTTAACAACAAGAAGATCTTCACTTATTGTAGACTTAGCTGCATTAAACCGATTTGTAAAATAGCTAAGAGTGTATATTTTGTTCGGGTTATCAGATAGTATCTTTACTATCGCTCCTATTCTTTCCGTTCTTTTAAATTTCATAATCTATTTCCCCCTGCTGATTCTTAATCGCCGTTAAAACTGATGCACAACAAATTTACTTGTGATATAATAATTACTATGTTGATAATACAGTTTTGTTTTTTGTATAATTTCTTGTGTTCGAGAAATATCGCACATTATCTTATTATATCACAAAAACGTTCGATTGTATTACTTTATATATAAAGAAAGGGTTGTTTTTATCATGAATATACATTTCATAGGAATCGGCGGAATCAGTATGAGTGCATTAGCTGAAATCTGCCTTAATAAAGGATATCATGTTTCAGGTTCTGACTCTCAGGAATCACCTATGACAGAAAAACTTAGAAACCAAGGTGCTGAAATATTTATAGGACAGAGAAAAGAAAATATTTCAGACGATGTAAACATGGTTGTTTATACAGCTGCTATACACCCTGATAATGAAGAGCTTATGGCTGCTAGAAAGAAAAATAAACTAATAGTAAATAGAGCTGCTTTTTTAGGCCAGATAATGAGAGAGTATAAAAACTCTATTGCAGTATCTGGTACTCACGGAAAAACATCTACAACATCAATGCTTTCAGCTATATTTGAATACGCTGACTTAGATCCTACAATACTTGTTGGAGGAAACTTAAGTATGATAGGTGGTAATGTCAAAATAGGACATTCTAATCACTTTATAACAGAAGCTTGTGAATACGTAGATAGTTTCCTAAACTTCAATCCAAAAATATCTATAGTTTTAAATATAGAAGAAGACCATCTTGACTATTTCTCAGGAATAGATGAAATCAAAGCTTCATTCAATAAATTTGGTAAGCTTTTACCTCCTGATGGATACTTCATAATAAATGGAGATGATGAAAATACAGCTGATATACTTTACGATGTAAAAGCTACAGTTATAAAATACGGTAGCAATAAAGATAACGATGCTGTAATCAAAAATATAGAATTTGATGAACTTGGATGTGGTATATTCGATTTAGTTTACAATGGAGAAGATTTAGGCAAATTTGAATTATCTGTTCGGGGGCTTCACAACATATACAATGCTGTTGCAGCAATAATAACTTCTGTAGTATCTGGTATAGATGTAGAAACTATAAAAAGAAATATTAAGAAATATAGAGGTGTTGGAAGAAGATTTGAGTTTAAAGGAAAATACAACGGAGCAACTATTGTAGATGACTACGCTCACCATCCAACAGAACTAAAATCTACTCTTTCTACAGCTAAGAGAATTAAAAAGAATAGATTATGGTGCATATTCCAGCCTCATACATATTCAAGAACTAAATCACTACTTAATGAATTCTCAGATGCTTTCTTCGCAGCTGATAAAGTTATCGTAACTGATATATACGCAGCTAGAGAAACTGACCCTGGTGATATTCACTCTACAGATTTAGTTGAAAAACTATATCACAACAATATAGATGCTAAGTACATAAAAGAATTCGACGATATAGTAGAGTATCTTGCTGACAATGTAGAACCAGACGACTTTGTAATAACTGCGGGTGCTGGTCCTATATTCAAAGTTGCTGAAGCTCTTGTTGCTAAGGGAAATCAAAATAAATAACAAAAAATCAAAGGAGCAATCGAATTTTTTCGATTACTCCTTTTTTATTACTCTTTAAATATATTCTCTTTTATATATTTGTACATATCATTGTAAACTTCATAGTAAGCCACGTATTCCCCATTTTTACCAGAGATTATTTTTATATAATTAGGTCCCATAGTATCAATTCTTATACTAAATCCTTCTCCATCTATATAAACGCTGTAGTTATATTTGCTCTTATCTCTCGCTTTTTCTGGCTGAACTTTTCCGACATGTCTTTTGTATCTCATCTTACTCACAAGATTATTGTACTTCCATTTATGGATATTTTTAACATCCTGTCCTTTAGAAATATGTACACTCTTCCATTTCTTGTCATTTATTGCAAAATCAAAAGAAGTATAAATACTTTCATTTATTACCTTTTCAAAATCCTTCTTTTGAGAAACAGGAATTTTATAGAACTCTTCCTTCTCTACTGTGTATACTTTTAAGAAATCTAAATCTGTAGAAAATTTAATCCCATTTGAAGAATATCCACTATATGTAGGCTCAAACGAAATAGCATTTCTAACTCTGCTAAATTCATTAAAATAGTATTTATAGTCTGTCCAACGATCTTTTTCTATTTTTATATTGGTATCCGTTTTTTTGTCTGAAATATATACCTTTCTACTAGACTCTAGCTGTGATAATAGAGGTAATGTGCTATCCGCCACATTTTCCTCCCGCACAAGTTTATTATCCTCTTCTTTTGTGTCGATTTTAGAGGCTGCAAAAAATCCTATTATATATATGCTAAAGAACGCAATTAATCCTACAACTATGTAAAATCTTAACTTTGATTTCTTTTTTTTAGTAGCCAATATGCCTCCCCCCTTCTAAAAACATCCTTTTGGGGAATGTTATATATTTTTGTTTATTATATTAGAAAGGTTAGCAAATTCTTCTATGCTAAGAGTTTCCCCTCTTCTTTTTTCATCTATTCCAGCTTCTGCAAGTACTTCTTTTATCTTAGCTTTATCTAAAACTCCCATACTTGATAGTGAGTTTAAAAGAGTTTTTCTTCTCTGACCAAAAGCTGCCTTAACAGTCTTAAAGAATAACTGCTCATTGTCAGCCTTGTATTTTTTCTCTTCTCTTATGTGTAGTCCTATAACTGTAGAGTCTACCTTAGGCTGTGGTATAAACATATGTCTTGGAGCTTTTGCAACTATTTCAGTATCGCAGTAGTACTGAACTGCAACAGATAGTGCTCCATAATCCTTTGTAGATGGCACTGCGTTCATTCTGTCTGCAACTTCCTTCTGAACCATTACAACTATATCTGTAACAGGTATATCTTCTTCTAAGAATTTCATAACTATTGGAGTAGTTATGTAATATGGAAGGTTTGCAATTAATTTTACAGGACCTCCAGAAAGTTTTTCATCTACTAATTTGTTTATATCAACTTTTAGTATATCTTCGTTTACTACTTCTGTATTATCAAAATCTGCTAAAGTTTCTTTTAATATCGGTATAAGGTTTTTATCTATTTCAACAGCTACAACTTTTTCAGCTCTTTTAGCCATTTCTCTAGTAAGTGTACCTATTCCAGGTCCTACTTCTATTACCTTGTCCCCTTCTTTAACTCTAGCTCCATCTATTATCTTGTCTATTACATTATCGTCTATTAAAAAGTTCTGTCCTAATGATTTTGAAAATTTAAATCCGTGTTTATCTACTATATCTTTTGTCGCTCTATGCGATGAAAGTCTATCCATAATTCCTCCTAATTTTTATAAATTTTGTCCTTAATCTGAACAATCTCTGATTATTTTTCTATTTCTTTTAATGCTTTTTCAAATTCTTCTCTTGTCACACCGTAGTTGTTTAATCTACTCAAGAACTGTTTTGCATTTCCGTAACCTATTCCTAAAAGCTGTCCCATTTTATCTCTTCTAAACGATGCATCGTCATTTCCTATTAGTCCATTTAAAAGTAAATCTTTCTGTGAAAATTCATTTCTATTTTCTGTGCTTTCAGTTCTAACTCTTTCAAGTGCAGCTCTTATGCTCTCTGGAGTAGCATTTTCTATACCTATATCGCCGTCTTTTTTAGCTTCTTCTCTAGGTAAGAATGCGTGCTTACATCCTGGAACCTCCGCTGTTATTGTTTTTCTAATTTTTTCTCCAGCAAAATCTGGATCAGTAAATATTATTACTCCTCTTCTTTTCTGAGCTTCTTTAATTCTCTCCATTACTCCTTTTGGAAATCCAAATCCACCAGTTGTAATAAGCTCAGCATCTACTGCTCTCTTTACAGCAGTAACGTCATCTCTTCCTTCTACTACTATTATTTCTTTTATCATATTTTCTTCCTTACTATTTTATTTTTTATGACTATTAATTTTCGTCTGCAGGATATACTAAGTCTATCTGTCTTCTAACTTCATCCATTATTTCCATAACGATTAAAGTATTTTCTAATGTGTTTATATCAGACTCTTTCTTTCCTTCTCTTAAAGATTTCATAAATTCTTTAACAGCAAAATATATACTATCTACTTCAAATTTTTCATCCTTTTCAACTTCTAACTCAGCTGTTATATCTTCTACTCCACCTTTTCTGTACTCTACTCTTACATCTCCAAATGTACTTATCTTATCTACTACAATGCTTCCGTCTTCTCCCTGGATTTCTGTAGATATATTAGAATGAGTAATTTTTGAATATCTTATATCCGCTAACATATCATCGTATTCAAGAATTATACTTCCTTCTCCATCTACACCAGTAGATAATTTTACAGCATTTGCTTTTAAGCTATTTGGTCTTCCGAATAAATTTACCATTGGATGTATGCAGTAAACTCCTATATCCATAAGTGCTCCATTTGATAATTCTCTTTTAAATGCATTTAAAACTATACCTTCTTTGAATTTATCGTATCTTGATGAATACTGGCAGTAGTTTGCAGAGTATCTTCTTATAGTGCCTAGTTTGCCTAAGTTATTTTTAACGCTCTGGAAGTTAGGAGTACAAGTAAGTCTCATTTCTTCCATTAATAAGACATTGTTTTCTCTTGCACATTTTACCATTTCCTCTGCATCTCTTTTGTTTGTGGCAAATGGTTTTTCACATAGTACATTTTTTCCATTGTTCATGCACAGTATAGCCTGTTCTTTGTGCATAAAGTTTGGTGAAGCTATGTATATCGCATCTATCTCGTCACATTTTGACATAGCATCTAAATCATCAAAGAATAACTTTGCTCCATGCTTTTTACCAAATTCTTCCGCTTTTTCAATGCTTCTTGAATAAACAGCCTTTATTTCAAATCCATCCAGTTTTTTTCCAGCTTTTATAAACCACTCTGTTATAGCACTAGTTCCTACTACACCAAATCTAACTGTTGTCATATTTATTCTCCTTTTTAGATATTTATTTAATTTATTTTAGTTTTTCAATTTTAGTCAAATCTCTTTAGTTACATTATTATATTATAACACTACTAAGCCATTTCAAGCATTATTATATTGTTTTCTTTAGCAAAAAATAAGAAATCACCTGCTGTAATTCTATATTTACACAACAGGTGACTATTTTATTCTTCTATTTTTTTATTTAATAACTCTAAGAGTTCTTTTTCTTTTAGGTTTTTAACGCCTTCTTTAAAATCTTCATGCATAAGTAGTCTTGATAGTTTTGCTAATATTTTTAGATGAAGATTATCTTTACTTTCTTTTGGGACAGCAATTAAAAATATCGTATCAACTTGTTCTTTTTCAGCTGTCCAATCTATACTGTTTTTAAGTCTAGATATTGCTACACAAGGTCTATTTACTACCATACTTTGACTGTGTGGCAATCCCATTCCATAGCCTATATAAGTTGGGTACTTGCTTTCTCTTTCTACAACATCTTTAAAAAACTGTTCTTTATCGTTAAGATAATTTTCTTGTTCCAATTTTTCTATTATACACTCTATTGCTTTTTCCTTTGATTCTACTTCTAAATCAGATAGTATTAAAAAATCTATTTTTTCAGCCATGCTTCCACGTCCTCTAAAGAATCCATTACTTTAAATATCATTTCTTTCATCTCTTCATCCGGCTTTTTATAATCTGGAACCATTATACATCTAAATCCACCTTTGTAAGCCGCTTCCACTCCAGATTTTGAATCCTCTATTACAATACATTCTTCTGGTTTAAGACCTAATTTTTCAGCTGCTTTTAAGAATATCTCTGGATTTGGTTTAGATTTATTTACTTCATCTCCACAGATTACACAATCAACCATTTCATCGAAATGTAAAAACTTCATTCTATTAGCCATCTTCCATCTAGCTGTAGATGTTGCAATTGCGCTTTTATATCCATTTTCTATAAGGTATTTTAAAAGACTTTCAAATCCTTTTTTAACACCTGGTTTATTTTCTTCTAAGTAATCAATAACTGCTTGACCTTTTTCTAAATAATAGTCTTTAATCGGTACATCTTCACCATATATTTCTTTAAGACATTTAAGAGTTTCTTCACTATTTTTTCCCATAAGTAAGATATGTTTTTCTCGATCCATTTCAATTCCATGGCTCTTTAATGTTTTTTCCCAAAACATTAGTGAAAGTGTTTCTGTATCAAGGATTACACCATCCATGTCAAATATTACACCTTTTACGTCGTTCATATTCCACCTCTTTTAAATGAAATCTCCCTAGTATCTAGGATATTAGGGAGATTTCATTATTTATATACTATTTTTATTACACTCTTGATAGTATGAATTCACATTTTCCTTCTACTGAATATTTTCCATTCTCAGCTGGTATAAATATACTATCACCTTTTATAAATTCTAATTCTGTATCTCCCATAACTAGTTTTCCATTTCCTTCTGTTATGATTACAGAGTTGAATGATTTTTCATCTATTTCTACTTCTGCTTTAGTTTCTACTTCATATTTTAGAGTAGTGAAGTATTTGCATTCACTTAATAATACTCTTGTGTATCCGTCGAATTTTTCTAATTCTCCCATTGGTTCTGCACTCTTAGCATTTGGAGTAAGATTTGTTACATCTATCGCTTTATCTACATGTAATTCTCTTGGTTTTCCATCTGCTCCAAGTCTACCGAAGTCGTACACTCTGTAAGTTGTGTTTGAATTCTGCTGTATTTCGCATATTACAAGACCTGCACCTATAGCGTGTATTGTTCCACTTTCTATGAAGAATACATCACCTTTTTTAACTTCAACTTTGTTTAATACTTCTAGTATTGTGTCGTTTTTTATTCTATCTGCAAATTCTTCTTTGCTTATTTCTTTATTTACACCATAGTATAAAGAAGCTCCTTCTTCAGCTTCTAGTACGTACCACATTTCTGTTTTTCCGTATTCTTTTTCAACTCTTAATGCGTATTCATCATCTGGGTGAACCTGTATAGAAAGTGATCCTTTAGCATCTATGAATTTTATAAGTATTGGGAAGAATTCAAAACTATCGCAATTAGTTCCTAATCCTTTAGCACCTAATCTTTCTACATATTCTCCAAATTTTAATCCTTTAAATTCTCCAGAATCAACTATACTCTGTCCATTTTTGTGGTTTGATAATTCCCAGCTTTCTGCTATTTTATCGAAGTCACAATCTTTGTTGTACTCATCTCTTAATTTTGTACCACCCCATAAGTAATCCTGGAATGCTGGTTTTAATTTTACTGGTTTTAACATGGCAGTTCTCCTTTAGATTTATTTTAATATAATTTATTTCATATAATTACTTAAACGTACTTATGATTTTTTTCATTATAACATCTGCTTTTTTGATAACATCAGATGTACTCATTCTAATAACTTTCTTTCCTTCAAATCTATGCTCATTTATTATCGGCATATCATTTGTAAGAATAACACATACTGCATTATCTATATCTTCTTGAACTAGCTCATTTTCAATACCAATAGAGCCTTGTGTTTCAACAGATATATCAATATTATACTTCTTTGCCACTACCTCTAATGCTTCGGCTGCCATATAAGTATGAGCTATCCCAGATGAACATGCTGTCACTGCTACAACCTTCATACAAATACCTCTCTCCTATCTCAATTATCTATTATACTATCTAAACTATTATAACTCTAACAAACCCTTTTTTCTACACATCTACAAGATTTATAAATAGTATAACGTTTCCAATTTCAAAAAAAGGCCGTTGCAAAATTGCAACAGCCTTAGTTTTATTTAATTCCGAAGAATTTCATTGCATTTTCTTTTGTTACTCTACATACCTCTTCATAAGATATTCCTTTTTCGTAAGCTATTTTTTCAGCTACAAAAGTTACGAGTGAAGGGTCATTTCTCTTTCCTCTATGAGGAACTGGAGCCATGTATGGAGAATCTGTTTCTATCATAAGTCTTTCAAGAGGAATTTCTCTAACTACCTCAACTGTCTTTCTATTATTTTTGAAAGTAACAGTTCCTGGTATTGAAAGATAGCAGCCCATCTTAACATATTCTCTTGCAAGCTCAACTTCTCCACTATAGCAGTGAAGTAGACATCCTGTTTCAGCTGCCTTTGTTGATTTTATTATTTCCATTGTATCTCCATGAGCATCTCTGTCATGTACGATAAATGGTAATTTTAATTCATTGGCAAGCTCAATCTGTCTTTTAAACCATTTTTTCTGAGTTTCTCTAGGAGATAAATCGTAGTAATAGTCTAATCCTATTTCCCCTATCGCAACTACCTTTTCATTTTCTAAAGCATATTTTCTTAATAATTCTATATCTGCTTCAGTCATATTTTCAACGTCGTGTGGATGTACTCCAACTGCGGCGTATATAAAGTCGTGTTTGTTGGCTAGCTCTATAGCAGTTTTAGATGTTTCCATATCAGCACCTGGGTTAACTACATAGTCTAGTCCTTTTTCTTTTAAAGACGCTATCACTTCTTCCCTATCTTCATCGAAGCTTTCGTCGTTTAAATGTGCATGTGAGTCAAATAACATTTTTAATTTCCTTTCATTAGCATACTTCACAGCCTGGTTTTGCATCCTGAGCTGTTGGTATTACAAGATCGTCTCCGTCATCTCCTGCAGCAAGTATCATTCCTGCAGATTCTACTCCTCTAAGTTTAACTGGTTTTAAGTTGCAAACAACTATTACTTTTTTACCAACCATTTCTTCTGGTTTGTACCATTTAGCTATTCCAGATACTATCTGTCTTGTTTCAGCACCTAGATTAACCTGAGATACTAATAATTTGTCTGCTTTTGGATGTTTTTCACATTTAACTATTTCACCAACTCTAAGTTCTACTTTATCAAAGTCGTCTATAGTTATCTGTTCTTTATGTTCTAGAGGTTTTACTTCTTCTTTTTTAGGAGCGAACATTTTTTCTAATTCTTCTATTTCTTTTTCAACGTCTAATCTTGGGAATAAAGCTTCACCTTTGTGTACTTTTGTTCCAACTTTTATTAAGCCGAATGATTTAACACTTTCCCAATTAGTTATATCTTCCTGTCCAGCTATTCCTAACTGATCGTATATTCTGTTAGCAGTAGTGTTCATTATTGGGTTTATAAGTGTTGCTATTATTCTTATAGATTCACATAAGTTGTATAATACTGTGTTTAATTCTTCTTTTTTAGCTTCATCTTTAGCTAAAGCCCAAGGCATAGTTTCATCTATGTATTTGTTAGTTCTTCTTACTAATTTCCATACTGATTCTAGTGCTTCGTGGAACTGTAAAGCATCCATCTGAGCTTCAAAATCTTTAGCTGATGCTGCAGCTTGTTCTTTTAATGATTCATCAAATTCAGTAGCTACTGTAGCTTCTGGTATTAAACCTTCATTGTATTTTTCTACCATTGCAACAGTTCTGCTTACTAAGTTTCCTAAATCGTTAGCTAAGTCAGAGTTTATTCTGTTTATGAAGTTTCTGTTAGTATAGCTTCCATCCTGACCAAATGAGAATTCTCTTAGTAAGAAGTATTTTAATGCATCTACTCCATATCTTTCTATCATTGGACCTGGGTAAACAACATTACCTTTTGATTTACTCATTTTATCGTCGTCGAATAATATCCATCCATGTCCGTATACTTTTTCTGGTACTTCTAATCCAAGTGCCATAAGTATAGCTGGCCATATTATTGTATGGAATCTTGTTATTTCTTTGGCTGTTAAATGAACTGATGCTGGCCAATATTTTTTGAATTCTTCGTCGTTATCAGTCATGTATCCTAAAGCTGTTATGTAGTTGCAAAGAGCGTCAACCCATACATATATAACATGTTTTTCATCGAATGGTACTGGTATACCCCAGTCAAATGTAGTTCTAGTTACACATAAATCTTCTAGTCCTTTGTCTAAGAAGTTAGAAACCATTTCATTTCTTCTTGAAACTGGTAGACAGAAGTCATCTCTTTTGAATAATTCTTTTAATCTATCTTCGTATTTAGATAGTTTGAAGAAGTAAGCTTCTTCTTTTGCTACATAAGTTTCTCTACCACAGTCTGGGCATTTTGTTCCATCTATTAACTGAGATTCAGTCCAGAAACTTTCACATGGAGTACAGTATCTACCTTCGTAAGTACCTTTGTATATATCTCCCTGTTCGTATAATTTAGTGAATATTTTCTGTATTATTTCTGTATGTCTTGGTTCAGTAGTTCTTATGAAATCATCATAAGATATATCTAATTTTTTCCATAAAGCTTTTATATCAGCAATCATTCCATCAAGATATTCTATTTCAGTCATTCCTGCTTCTTTAGCTTTTTTCTGTATTTTTTCTCCATGTTCATCTGTTCCTGTTAGGAATTTTACATCGTATCCACAGAAACGTTTAAATCTAGCTATTGCATCTGCTGCAACAGTAGTGTAAGTATGTCCAATGTGTAATTTACCACTTGGATAGTATATTGGTGTTGTTACATAAAAAGTTGGTTTGCTCATGATTTTCCTCCTGTATATTGTTTATATTTTTCGTTTTCGAGAATAAAATAAAAAACACCCCTATGATTTCTCATAGGGGCGATTGTATTCGCGGTACCACCCTAATTTATCCACAATATCTACAAATAGTGGATATCTCAAGTGGACTGTAACGTGTCCAAACGTTTAGGCCTTACATATATGCTCGACCAAAAAGCTCCAAGTCCATATTCAGAATATCGTCAAAACACCAGCTTTCACCTAATCTGGCTCTCTGTAGAATTACTCTATTCTTACTATTCTCTTCATCGCTTTTAATTTATTGAATTCTTTTACAATTACTTTAATTTTATCCAATTTATCAGCTATTGTCAATTTATTTATCTTTACAACTATGCAAAATAGAAATACTTTTTCTTTTAAAAATGAATGTCATTTTTCAAAATTTTTATTTCATAACCAATTACTTGTAATATCAAAGGTTTTTTTATATTTTTTTAAATTTTTTTACTTTTTTCTTCAAATTACTCTTGAAACTTTATAAATATTATGCTTTATTATAATTATAGGGGTTATTTTTTTTACATATCTAACAATAAATACTTAATTTATCTATCTTTTATTTATTTTTGCATATTAAAGCTTTATAAATCAAAGGACGTTGTTACAAGATATTATAGGTATATAAATTATACAAAGGAGGAGTGTTTATGGAAAACACAGTTAAAAAATTAGACGAAACAGATAAAAAGATAATTGAAATACTTCAGGAAGATGGTAGAATTTCTATGAAGGATTTAGGTAAGCTTATTGGCTTAACTTCTCCAGCGGTTTCAGAGAGAATAAAAAGACTTGAAAACTGTGGTATAATATCTGGCTATAAAGCAATAATAAATCCAGATGCTCTTGGAAGAAATATAAAAGCATTTATACATATTTCACTTCCTGGTAGCCAAAGTTATGCTGAATTTTTAGAAAATGCAAAAAGCGACCCAAGAATAGTCGAATGCCATCATATAACAGGTGATGACTGCTCTCTTTTAAAAGTTCTTGTACGTGATATGCAGGAATTAGAAAATGTTATAGACAGCATCAAAAAAATAGGTTCAACAAAAACATCTGTTATATTATCAACTCCTATACAGGCAAAATC
>SAMEA3387476__coassemble_1626_pt1 | contig 16599 bp, 17 predicted proteins | sample SAMEA3387476__metabat2_low_PE_029 | metagenome-assembled genome bin SAMEA3387476 (sample SAMEA3387476) | Felis catus | biome: Faeces | place: United Kingdom | collected 2012
TAGCAGAAGCTTACAAAAGAATAGCTTTCGAAGAAGCAGAACACGCTGCTAAATTCGCTGAATTATTAGGAGAAGTTGTTGAACCATCAACTAAGAAAAATCTTGAATTAAGAGTTGACGCTGAATACGGAGCAACTGAAGGAAAATTAAAAATAGCTAAAAGAGCTAAAGAACTAGGATTAGATGCTATACATGATACAGTTCACGAAATGTGCAAAGACGAAGCTAGACATGGTAAAGCATTCTTAGGATTACTTAACAGATACTTTGCTAAATAATAAAGCTTAAATTAATAAAAAAGCTTCCGAGAAAATCTCGGAAGCTTTTTTTATTCTCTTTTTTAGCTTTTTATGAATAAAAATTCAAAAATGTGGAAGAAAAATTGTATATATGTTAAAATAATGAGTTGTGAAATATAGAAGTCATTTGAGGAAAGAGGTGATACCAAAATGGCTGAAAAAAAGAAAAGAGTAGTAGTAAAAAATACTACAGGTAAAAAATCATTAAAAGCTACAGATGAGAGAAAAAAGCTTGAAGCAAAAAAGAAGGCTTTGAAGAATTCTGATGATATAAAAAAGAATATGAACAACAGAAAAAAGAAGAGAGTTTCTCAGAAAAAGAGAAAACAGAAGAAAAAACAAAGAATAGTAGCGAGTATTTTAGGGGTATTCTTATTAATTACTGTATTTGTTATGGCATTTAACTTTACATATATATACAATGGTAAAATTGCTAGAAATATATATATAGAAGGAATTGATGTTGCTGGAAAAAGACCTAATGATGTAAAGGAAATGCTAAACGAAAAATATAAAGTGGATAATATAAAATTTGAGTACAATGGAAAAGAATATGAGATAGCTCCAGATACTGTAGGGCTAAAATACAATATAGATCAGATTGTAGATGAGGCTTATGGATATACTAGAGATGGAAGTTATTACAAAGATTTATATAACTATTTTTCATTAAAGAACAAAAGTTTGAAAAAGAATATAGAAGTTGTTTACGATGAAGCTAAGATGAAAGCAGAAATAGAGAAAATAGCGAAGAAATTGGATAAAGAACCTAAGGATGCTACCATAAAAATAGATGGCAGCATAAAAACTACTAAATCTACAGATGGTATAAAGCTAAATATTTCTAAAACACTTTCTAATTTAACAGAGAGTATAGATAATAAAAAGAAGGAAACAATACCTTTGGTAATGGAAAAAAATGAGGCTAAGGTAAAAACATCAGATGTTGAATCAGTTAATACAAAGTTAGCTGAGTATACTACATCTTTTGAAAAGTCTAATAACCAGAGATCACATAACGTAGAAAAATCTGCTAAGGTAACTAGCGACATACTTCTGATGCCAGGACAGGTATTCTCTTATAACTCATATACAGGAAAGACAAATTCTAAAAATGGATATCAAGAAGCGCCTGTTATAATAAATGGTAAGTTAGAACAGTCTGCTGGAGGTGGTGTCTGTCAGACATCGTCTACAATATTTAATACTGCATTATTGTCGGGAATGGATATTGTAAGTGTTACAAACCACTCTTCATCATTGACATATGTTCCTCTTGGAAGAGATGCTACTGTAAATGACGAGGGACTTGATTTTAAATTTAAAAATACTTTTGACCATCCAGTATATATAAAGAATACTGTTCAAAATAAACAACTTACTTGTACAATATACGGAAACTCTGGTGATAAAAAGAATATAAATATAAATGTTGAAAATAAAGCTAAAGCAGATGAAAAAGATGCGACTGAATTTAAAACATATAGAATATACAGAGATTCTAATGGAAAAGAAATTAAAAAAGAATATATTTCTGGTGGCGTATATAGAAAAATGAAAAAATAAATCAAAAAGATGCCTTGAAAATTCGAGGCATCTTTTTTTGTTTTGAAAAATAGTTATCAGATAAATTTAATTGATTAGTGTATAGAGTCATTTAATTTGATATAATAAAAGATAAGATAAATAATAAAAAGAAAAAATTATAATAATTTTATAGTAGGTGGGGTTTTAATGATACAAAATAGATACGCAGTCGATTTTGATGGCGTGATGGAGGAGAACAGATTATATGTTGCGAGAGATTTGAGCACAGATGAAAGAGTGCTTATAAAAATATTCTCTCATAATAAACATATCAGCGCTGATTTTATACAAAATTTTATAGATGTTTCTACTGTAATAAATGATATCGGCTCTAAGTATATATTAAGAATAAAAGACGTAGGGGAGCATTATGAGGATTATAAGGGATATTACTTCATAGCCTATGAATATATAGAGGGAGTAGAGCTTTCAGAGCTTATAAAAGGAAACTATCTACATCCAGAAGCTATGATAAATATATCTATAGAGATTTTAAAGGCATTGGAAAGTGTTAATCTAATACATAAGGGAGTGTATAGTGATGGGATGCACAATATAAACTATCACGGTTCTTTAAAAATGCAGGATATTATAGTAGATAAGGATTATAATATCAAAATAGCAGATTTTGGTATAACAGCAGCCAATAGAGGGAAAAACATAAGGGCTAAAGGGAATTATCAATATATGTCGCCTCATCAGCTTTGTATAGATTATACGGATTATGAAAGCGATTTATTTGCATTTGGAATTATACTTTATGAAATGATATTTAAAAAGAGACCTTTTGGAATAGCTTTTGGTGAAAATGATATGTTAAAAAGGATAGATAGAGGTCCTGATTATAGTAATCTTACTGTGATTAAAGAGTATGAAGAACTTGTTAAGATAGATAAAAGGCTATTGAGCAGAAAAAATAAGTACCAAAACTTTAATGAAGTTATAATGGCTATGACAGGAATTATGTATCGTACGGCAGAAATAAAAATAAATCCTCCTGAAGAGGAATTAAATGCAATAGATAAAAAGCTTATGCAAACTCAAAAATTAGAAATCGAAAAAATAGAAAAAGAAACTAAAAATAAAAAGAGTTCATTATTTAAAAAAGCTATTGTAATTGCGCTTGTTTCAATGTTTGTACTAGGTTTAGTTGTACATTATATTTAACGTTGTCAAGTTTATAGAAAAAATGAAAAAACATATTGAAATCATAAAATTACTATGTTATAATCTTATAGGTGAAAAAATGAATAATCACACACAGAATTGCGATCCTTAAAAGGTGCCCAAAGGGTTTTTTAGGGAGATGAACAATCTGGAGGAAGAAAAAACCAAGGAGGACAAAAAATGTCAGTAATATCAATGAAACAGTTATTAGAAGCTGGTGTACATTTCGGACATCAGACAAGAAGATGGAACCCTAAAATGGGGAAATATATATTCACAGAAAGAAATGGAATATATATAATAGACCTACAGAAAACAGTTAAAAAAGTAGAAGAAGCTTACAAATTCGTTAAAGAAGTAGCTGAAACTGGAAAACCAATATTATTCGTAGGTACTAAAAAACAGGCTCAGGAAGCTATAAAAGAAGAAGCTGAAAGATGCGGAATGTTCTACGTTAACGAAAGATGGTTAGGTGGTATGTTAACTAACTACAAAACTATAAAAACTAGAATAAACAAATTAAGAGAATTAGAAAGAATGGAAGAAGACGGTACTTTCGACGTACTTCCTAAAAAAGAAGTTATAAAATTAAGAGCTGAAAAAGAAAAACTAGAAAAGAACTTAGGTGGAATAAAAGAAATGCCTGAATTACCAGGTGCTATGTTCGTAGTTGACCCAAGAAAAGAAAATATAGCTATACAGGAAGCTCACAGATTAGGTATACCAGTTGTTGGTATAGTTGATACTAACTGCGATCCAGAAGAATTAGACTTCCCAATACCAGGAAATGACGACGCTATAAGAGCCGTTAAATTAATAACTGGTGCTATGGCTACTGCTGTTATAGAAGGAAGACAGGGTGCTGAAGAAGAAATAGAAGAAGCTGAAGAAGTAGAAGTATCAGAAGAAAACTAATATTAAAAATTAAATGGTAAGGGATTCCCTTACCATTTATAATATTAAAAGAAATAATATTTGTACATTTAGGAGGAACACAAAATGGCTATAACTGCTGCAATGGTAAAAGAGTTAAGAGAAGCTACAGGTGCAGGTATGATGGACTGCAAAAAAGCTTTAACAGAAACTGATGGAAATATGGAAAAAGCTGTAGACGTATTAAGAGAAAAAGGTCTAGCTAAAGCTGCTAAAAAAGCTGATAGAATAGCTGCTGAAGGGCTTGTTGCTATAGAAATGAACGAAGACAATACAGTTGCTTCTGTTGTAGAAGTAAACTCAGAAACTGACTTCGTTGCTAAAAACGAAGATTTCAAAGATTTCGTAAAATTAGTATCTAAAATGGCTTTAAATACAGAAAAAGCTACAGTTGAAGAATTATTAACTGAAGAAGCTGAAGAAGGAAACGACTTACAGACTGTATTAAACAACAAAGTTGCTAAAATAGGTGAAAAACTTGACTTCAGAAGATTCGCTAAAGTATCTACTAACGGACAGGTAGCTGGATACATCCACGGAGCTGGTAAAATAGCAGTTTTAGTTGAAATGGAAACTGAAGGAAGAGATGAAAGAATACTTACATTAGGTAAAGACGTAGCTATGCAGGTTGCAGCTATGAACCCTAAATACGTTTCAAGAGATGATGTTGATGCTGAATACATAGCTCACGAAACAGAAGTATTAACTCAGCAGGCATTAAACGAAGGAAAACCTGCTAACATAGTTGAAAAAATGGTTAAAGGTAGACTAGAAAAAGAACTTAAAGAAGTTTGCTTATTAGAACAGCCTTTCGTTAAAGATCCAGACTTCACTGTTAAAAAATTAGTTGAAGCAGTAGCTAAAGAAGTTGGAACTGAAATAAAAGTTGTAAACGTTGTTAGATTCGAAGTTGGAGAAGGTATAGAAAAGAAAGAAGAAAACTTTGCTGAAGAAGTTGCAAAACAGATGCAGTAATTTTTAAATAGTTGACTAAGAAGAGAGCACGTCAGTGTTCTCTTTTTTAAAAATAACAATTTTTACAAAGTGAAATTTTAGGGGGCGGATTGAAAATGGATAAACCAGTTTACAAAAGAGTATTATTAAAATTAAGTGGAGAAGCACTAGCAGGAGAACAGAAACGTGGAATAAACAACGATATAGTTAACCAGATAGCTGTTGCTATAAAAGAAATCAACGAACTAGGTGTAGAAGTTGCCGTTGTTGTTGGTGGTGGAAACTTCTGGAGAGGTAGAACTAGTGACGGAATGGACAGAACTACAGCTGACTATATAGGAATGCTTGCCACTGTAATGAATGCTATGGCACTTCAGGATGCTCTTGAAAACATAGATGTTGCAACAAGAGTTCAGACTGGTATAGAAATGAGACAGGTTGCAGAACCTTATATAAGAAGAAGAGCTGTTAGACACCTTGAAAAAGGTAGAGTTGTAATATTTGGTGCGGGAACAGGAAACCCTTACTTCTCAACAGATACAGCAGCAGCACTTAGAGCTCTTGAAATGGAAGCAGAAGTTATACTTCTAGCTAAAAATGTAGATGCTGTATATGACAAAGATCCAAAAGTATATCCAGATGCTCAGAAATTTGAAAAATTAAGCTACATGGAAGTTATACAGAAAGAATTAAAAGTAATGGATTCAACAGCTACATCTTTATGTAAAGATAATAATATACCTATAAAAGTTTTCGAATTATCAACAGAAAATATAATAAACGCTGTAAAAGGTGCTAGTATAGGTACAACTGTAGAATAATATTTAAATATATATATAAAAATAATTTAGAAAATGATAGAATAGAATTAAATAAATTAACTAAAACTTTTTTTATGCAAGGGAGGCGCAATTATGAGACTTGAAGTACATGAACAGTTAGAACAGAAAATGGATGCTACTATCGATGCTTTAAAATTTGAATTCGGAACAATAAGAGCAGGTAGAGCAAATGCAGCAATGCTTGACAAAGTAAGAGTAGACTACTACGGAACATTAACTCCAATAAACCAGATGGCAGCTATATCAGTTCCAGAACCAAGAACTCTTATGATAACTCCATGGGATAAATCATCTATGCACGAAATAGAAAAAGCTATAGCTAACTCAGATGTAGGATTAACTCCTTCAAATGATGGTTCTGTAATAAGATTATCAGTTCCAGCATTAACTGAAGAAAGAAGAAAAGAATTAGCTAAAAAAGCTCACAAGGCATCAGAAGATTTCAAAGTTAGAATAAGAAACGAAAGAAGAGACGCTAACGATAAACTTAAAAAAATCGAAAAAGCTGGAGAAATAACAGAAGACGAATTAAAGAAAGCAACTGAAGAAGTTCAGAAAATAACTGACAAATACATAAAAGAAATAGATTCACTATACGCTAAAAAAGAAAAAGACATAATGGAGGTATAATATTGAATAAATATTATAATCTATTAGGATTGAGTGTGAAAGAAGTCGAAAAATATTTCGACGAAAAGAATATAAAACACCACACAATCTACATTGAAGGCGGAAAAGATAAGGAAAGACTTACTAATCCAAGAGCAATAAAAATATCTGAAATAGCTGATAGTGTAGAAATAACAGCGACATACTTCTCTGACTCCTTATTATAAGGAGTCAGAATTAATATGGAGGGAAATTATGAACAATCTAAAATACGATATAGATTTAGAGAATATGCCTACCCACATCGCTATAATTATGGATGGTAACGGAAGATGGGCTAAATCAAGATTTCTTCCAAGAACTGCTGGCCATAAAGCCGGAGTAGAGACAATTAGAAAAGTAGTTAAAGAAGCTGACAGATTAGGAATACAGTATTTAACTTTATACGCTTTTTCAACTGAGAATTGGAAAAGACCTAAATTAGAAGTGGATGCTCTTATGAATCTACTTGTCACTTATCTAAGAAATGAAATAGATGAACTTCATAAAAATAATGTCAAACTAACAGCAGTAGGTGATTTTGAAAAATTACCAGAAGCATGTGTAAAGGAACTACACTCTGCTATGGATAAGACAAAAGATAATACAGGAGTACATCTAAACCTTGCTCTTAATTATGGAGGAAGAAATGATATAAGAGAAGCAGTAGTGGAAATAGCTAAAGAATATAAAGAAGGAAAAATAAGTTTAGAAGATATAACTGAAGAAAGAATTAAAAAACATCTAAGCACTGGTGAAATACCAGATCCTGATCTTGTTATAAGAACTAGTGGAGAACAGAGATTAAGTAATTTCTTACTTTGGGATATAGCTTATTCAGAATTTTATTATACTGACATACACTGGCCTGATTTTGATGGTGAAGAGCTTGAAAAAGCTATTTACGCATATCAGAAAAGGGACAGAAGATTTGGTGGAGTAAAATAAAAAATGAAAACTAGAATAATATCAGGACTTATACTTCTACCTTTATTACTATTAATAGTATATGGAGGGATACCTCTTTATATTGCAGAATTTGTAGTTGTAGGAATTGCACTACATGAATTCTATAAAGCTTTTGAAGCTAAAGAAATTGAACCAGTATTTATAGTTGGGTATATATTTGCTGCTTATTTAGCGATAAAAAATATATTTAATTTACCTCTTATGTATACATATGCTATTATATTTGGTTTATTCCTAGTATGTATAGTTTATATGCTAAAAGGTAAGAAAAATATAATAGATGTTTCAATTACATTTTCTGGGATATTCTACGTAGCAATATTCTTTGACTTTGTAGTATTGACTAAGAATGGATTTGGAAAAGGTGATATATATGTATGGTTGATATTTATAATATCATTCTGTACAGATGTATTTGCTTACTTTACAGGATACTTCTTTGGAAAACACAAGCTTATACCTTTAGTAAGTCCTAAGAAGACTATAGAAGGAAGTATAGGCGGTATTCTAGGAAGTACAGTTGGATGTATGATTTTAGGACATTTCTTTGGGATGCAAATGGTTCATATGGTTGTAATAGGGCTTGTTGGTAGTATAATAGCCCAGTTTGGTGATCTTTTTGCATCATCTATAAAGAGATATGTCGGTATAAAAGATTACGGAAAACTTATACCAGGTCATGGGGGAATACTAGATAGATTTGATAGTGTTATCCTTGTTGCACCATTTGTGTACAATGTAATAAAATTATTTGGAATATAATAGATACGAGGTTACTGTGTATTTTTCAGTAGCCTCTTTTTTATGTCTGCTTTATAAGTCCTATGCTTTGTATGGCGGATCTGCTACAAATATTAAAAACATTAATAAGTATCTTACTAAATAGATAAAATAAAAGACAGCTGTTACAAACAATTTTGTAGTGGCTGTTTTTTATTGGTACTAACAAAAAATAATTAGTTATAAAATTGTATAAATGATTAAAAATTATTTACTAAAAAAATACAAAACATAAAAAAATAGGTAAAATCTAATTTAAAATGGTATAATATTTTGAAGAGACTATAAAAAGCTTCAAATTTAGTAAAGCAAAAGTAAAGGTAAATATTATAGTATAAAGTAGAGTTATTGTAAAAATAGATTGGAAAGGAGATATTATTTTGAAAAAAATATCTATATTAGGATCAACAGGTTCGATAGGAACACAGACACTAGATGTAATAAGAAAGAACCCAAGCGATTTTGAGGCAGTTGCAATATCAGCAAATAGCAATGTAAAAATGATACTTGAACAGATAGAAGAATTTAAACCAAAATACGCTGTAATGTATGAAGAATCAAAGGCAGAAGAGTTAAAAAGTTTACTTCCAGAAGAATGTGAAACAGAGGTATTATCTGGAATGGAAGGACTTAAAAAAATATCTTTACTAGATGAAATAGACGTTGTACTTACTGCTGTTGTAGGTATGATAGGACTTGTTCCGACAATGTGTGCGATAGAAAGCAAAAAAGACATAGCACTTGCAAATAAGGAAACTCTAGTAACTGCTGGAGAATTAGTTATGAAGGCAGCAAAAGAAAATGGAGTAAAAATACTTCCTGTGGATAGCGAACACAGTGCAGTATTCCAGAGTTTAAATGGTGAAAATAAAAGAGATGTGGAAAAAATAATATTAACTGCATCTGGAGGACCATTTAGAGGTAAGAAAAAAGAAGATTTAATAAATATAACTAAAAATGAAGCTCTAAAACATCCTAATTGGGATATGGGTAGAAAGATAAGCATAGACTCATCTACGTTAATGAATAAAGGACTTGAGGTTATAGAAGCTAAATGGTTATTTGGAGTAGAAGCTGAGGATATAGATGTTGTAGTTCATCCACAGAGTATAGTTCATTCAATGGTACAGTATAGAGATAGCTCTGTAATAGCTCAGCTAGGTTGCCCAGATATGAGACTTCCTATTCAGTATGCACTTACTTATCCAGATAGAATGGAAACTGATTTTGAAAGACTAGACTTTAGAAAAGCATCACAGCTTACATTTGAAGAACCGGATTTAGAAACATTCCCATGCTTAAAACTTGCATATGAATGTTTAAAAGCTGGTGGAACATATTGTACTGTGTTAAATGCAGCTAATGAAATAGTTGTAAATGAATTTTTAGAAGATAGAATAGGATTCTATGATATACCTAAATACATAAAAATGGCACTTGATGCACATGAAAGCGTAGAAAATGCAACTCTAGAACAGATATTAAAAATAGACTTAGAAACAAGAGAATATGTAAAAGGGTTAATAAAAAATAATTAGAAATAAATTAAGTTAGAAAATATAAAGGGGGAAATCTATGAGCGTTTTAAAGATAATTTTTATAGTATTGTTATTCAGCTTTATGGTACTATTCCACGAATTAGGGCATTTTATATTTGCTAAAAGAAGTGGAATAGGTATTTTAGAGTTTGCAGTTGGTATGGGGCCAAAAATTTGGAGCACTAAAAAAGGTGAAACAGAGTATTCTATAAGACTTATACCAATAGGTGGATTTGTAGCTATGGCAGGAGAAGACGGAGCAGAAAATGATCCAGAAGAAACTAATATGGATTCATTTGGAGATAAAACAATATGGCAGAGAGTTCAGACTATAGCAGCAGGGCCTATATTCAACATAATACTTACAGTAATACTTTTAGCTGGGGTATTTACATATATGGGAACTCCTCAGACAGAGCTTGCAAATGTTGTTAAAGGAACACCAGCTTACGAAGCGGGTATAGAGCCAGGTGATAAAGTAGTTGAAATAGGCGGAATGGAAATAAAAAATTGGGCAGATGTTTCAGCTGCTGTAGATAAATCAGGAAATAAGAAAACAGAAATAGTAGTAGACAGAGATGGAAAAGAAAAAACATTTGAAATAACTCCAGAAAAATCAAAGAACAATGGATATATACTTGGTATAGAAGCTAAGATGAGCAGAAATCCTTTTGTAGCAATTAAAAATGCTGTAGTATCTACTTGGCAGATGAGTGTTCAGATGGTTACATTTGTAGTTCAGTTATTTACAGGAAACCTTCCTATGAAATTGACTGATGCTGTTGGTGGACCAGTTGCGGTTGTTTCTGTGGTAAATGAAGCAAGCAAGGTAGGAGTTTTAAATCTTATATACGTAATAGCTGTATTAAGCTTAAACTTAGGTATACTAAACCTTGTTCCATTCCCAGCATTAGACGGATTTAGATTATTAATGCTTCTTATAGAATTCTTGAGAGGTGGTAAAAAACTAGATCCAGAAAAAGAAGGATTTGTGAATATGATAGGATTTGCTGCACTAATGGCATTTATAGTGTTTATCACTTACAATGATATTTTAAAACTGATTAGATAGATATAATTTATATAGAATAAATATTTAGATAATATAAATTAGGAGGGATAATTTTGAGTTATCAGAGAAAGAAAACAAGAGTAGTTACTTGTGGAAATGTAAAAATTGGTGGAGATAATCCAATATCAGTCCAGTCTATGGCAAATACTGATACTAGAGATGCAAAAGCCACAATAGCACAGATAAAAAGATTAGAAGAAGCTGGTTGTGAATTAGTAAGGGTTGCTGTTCCTGATATGGAAGCAGCCGAAAAAATAGCAGAAATAAAAGCAGGGATAAATATTCCTCTAATAGCTGATATTCACTTTGACTACAGACTTGCACTTAAAGCTATAGAACAGGGGATTGATGGAGTTAGAATAAATCCAGGGAATATAGGCGATAAGGAAAGAGTTAGAGAAGTTGTCGAAGCTTGCAAGGCAAATAATATAGGAATAAGAATCGGTGTAAATGGTGGTTCTCTTGAAAAACATCTTTTAGAAAAATACGGTGAACCTTGTGCAGAAGCTATGGTTGAAAGTGCAATGGGACATATAAAAATTCTTGAAGATTTAGATTTCCACGATATAGTTATATCACTTAAAAACTCAGATATATTCAGAACTGTTGAAGCTTACGAACTTATGTCTGAAAAGGTCGATTACCCACTACACATAGGTATAACTGAATCTGGAAGTATTAAAAGAGGAACTATAAAATCTTCAATAGGTGTCGGAAGTCTTTTAATGAAAGGTATAGGAGATACTATGAGAATTTCACTTACAGGAGATCCTGTTGAAGAGGTGAAAGTAGGTAAAGATATACTTAGAAGTCTTGGACTTTTAAACGATAAGATAAAAATAATTTCTTGCCCAACTTGTGGTAGAACTCAGATAGATTTGATTAATATGGTTAATGAAGCTGAGGAAAGAATAGGAAATCTTGATAAGGACATAACTGTTGCGATAATGGGTTGTGTTGTTAATGGTCCTGGAGAAGCTAGAGAAGCTGATATTGGAATTGCTGGTGGAAAAGGAGAAGGACTGTTATTTAAAAAAGGTGAGATAATAAGAAAAATACCTGCTGAAAATTTAATAGATGAGTTAGTTAAAGAGATAGAAACTTTATAAAAATGAGAGACTGTTGCAAACTTTGCGGCAGTCTTTTTCTTTTGTATGCTTAAACTCGCAAATAATCTCCCCTCCAGGCTTCAGCGACTCGCAATTTTATGTAACACATTTATCAGTTGCGAGTCGCTTGCAGATTGTTGGTGGAAATTTATTTGCGAGCTTAATCAAAAAGTAAGTAAACTTGGAAAAAGTTTGCAATAGACTACTTTTATAAATGTTTCTATTTTGAGGGGGACAGAATAATTGAGATATAATGCTCACCTTAAATGAATTTTTATTAATATGATTTTATTAATTTAAAAATATGTTGTTTGCTAAGGAATAGAATTTTAATTGAATTATTTTACAAGTATATTGATAGAGATTTTAGTTTTGGTTATACTGTTAAAAAGTATTTTATGGAGGTAGGTTATGGTTATTAGAGAGATTAAAGGTTTGGAAAATGGTTATTTTGAGAATATTGAAGGTACTTCTGAGTGGTATTATTCTCATGTTTCAAGTAAGTCTTTTTGTGATTTATATGAGGCCGAGGAGATTGTTAATGATGGATATACTTTTGTTGGTATGGGTTGTGCACTTATTCATTATCCAGATGGTAAAGTATTTAAGCCTTTTGAAATTAGAGAGAATATTTATGTAGAAAAGCCAGTTTTTTTAAATGGGAAGATTTATTTCTTAGAAGTTGATTTTGATAAAAAAGTTATGAGAGTGATTTATATAGACAGTGAAGAATTGATAAGTAGTAATTTTGAAGATGGCAAAGAAAGTAATGAAGAGAAATTTTGTAATATAAGTATTGAAGATATAAAGCATGTTGAAGCTGAGATTAGTTTATCAGAGGTAGAGGATTGCTATAATTTAATGCTTAAAATTAGTCCTATGATGATTACAAGAGCGGGAAATGATGGATATTTTGAAATAATTTATCCTGAAAAGAAAAGATATGATATTGATGTTAGAGAAGGATTTGATTTTAGAAATGGAGATGATATGTACTTTGCCAGTTGGGATGAAAATCCTGAATATGAAGATTTTATAGTTGTTAGGGATTATGAGAGCGGAGAAGTTAAGAGTATAGAAAAAGGAAGTATTTTTAGAATGCCAAACGGAGAAATGTGGAAGATATAAATAAATTTTTCATCTCAACGCAATGAAGTAAATGAAATAAAATAACAGGAAACGAGAAAAATAACTTATATAGGAATAAAAAATAGGGATAAGGTTATAACTGCTAATCCAGCGCCAATCTGCAGACGATTTCATCACTAGATTTGAACGGAGTTCGAACTAGAAGAAAGAAATCGTCGAAGCCTGAAGCGGATAGCAGTTATACATTATCCCTTTTAGTCTCTATATATTTTTATTCGTTTCCTGTTTTTATTTCATTTCCTTCATAAGTAATCCAGTCTGAGAAGCTTCCAGGATATATTTTATGTGGTACGTCAAACTGTTTTAATGCTAAACCGTTAACACAAGCAGCTATACCAGAACCACAAGATAAAATTATCTCTTTATCAGTATTTATTAAATCTTTAAAATGTTCTTTTAAGAATTCAGCATCTTTGTATGAACCATTTTCAAAATTATCATTTAAAATATCTTTAAAGAAGTAGTTTTTAGCACTTGGAATATGACCAGCTTTAGAATATGCAGGTTCAACTATTCCCTGATATCTCTCATTTGAACGAGAGTCTATTATTATAGTATTTGGATCGTATAATCTTTCTTTAACGTATTCCATATCTACCATTGTATTTTTATCTAAGTTTAAAGTTATTTTCTTGTCTGTATGATTAGCTTCTGGTATTTTAGACTCTAATTTACCACCAGCATGTACAAATGCAGGAAGACCACCATCTAAAACATCTACATTTTTAATTCCCATATACATAAGCTGATACATAAGTTTTGAAGGTCCGTTTAAATCACCTTCATCATAAGTAACTATGTATGTATCGTTGTCTATACCCATTTTTTCTAACTTAGCAGCAAGTTCTTCTGGGTTTGCAAGTGGGTTAAAACCACCATGTTCTGTTATTGGAGCAGATAAATCTTTATCTACATCTAAGATATACGCTCCTTTGATATGTCCCATTTTATATGCTCTAGCTCCGTATCCTCTGTCAATAAGGTCAAATCTACAGTCTATAAGTACCATATCTTCGTTATTTTCTAATTTTTTTATTAAATCAGTTGCTGATATTAAGTTTTTCAAAAAATCGCCTCCGTATTATATCTACAATTATTGCAGAATAACATATTATATAGGTGTTAAAAAATTCACCGTATACTTTAATATTAGTACAAAAGAAATAACTAGTAAATATATATAAAAACAAAAAAATAAAATTTTTTGAAAAATATTGACATATAGGGAAGTATAGTATATATTTTAGTTAAGGAGTTAGTTACTCAACTAACTAACTAATAAACTAGAAATTAATTTCAATCAAATAAATAGTTATTTGAGAAAGGAGGAGCCTATGAAATTTGTTTTGAATAGCGAAGAACCTATATTTATACAGATAGCTAGGGCAATAGAGGATGAAATACTCATAGATGGAATAGGAGAAAATGAGCAAGTACCATCTACAACTGAGATTTCAAAGACGTATGAAATAAATCCAGCTACAGTACTAAAAGGAATGAATATATTGGTAGATCAAGAAATACTATATAAAAAAAGAGGTAGAGGAATGTTTGTGGCAGAAGGAGCAAAAGAAATAATAATAAAGGCGAGAAAAGAAAAATTTATAAATGAATCGCTAGTATCTTTTTTAGAAGAAGCTAAAAAATTAGGGATAAGTAGAGAAGAATTAGTAGACATAATTAGAAAAGAGTAAGATATATAGAATAATGAGATGAATAGAATAACAAAAGATACAAGATAAAAAAATTGTAAACAATATAAATGAAAAGGAGGAATTATCATGAGTGCAACTCTTAAAATACAAGGATTGAGTAAAAAATTTGGAAAACAAGTAGTATTAGATAATATAAATTTAGAATTAGAGCCAGGACATATATACGGAATACTTGGTAGAAATGGTACAGGAAAAACAACTCTTTGCAATATAATAACAGACAAACTATTTGCAGATACGGGAGAGATTACATTAGACGGAGAAAAAATAGCAAAAAATCCAGAGCAGCTAAAAAGAATATGCCATGTAAAAGAAGCCGATGTTTTTTCTACAGATACTAAGGTTAAAAGCATATTCAAAACATATAGCTACTTCTTTGAAAACTACGATAAAGAAACTGAAGAAAGATTAGTTAAAAGATTTGGCATAAATACTAAAAAAGCATACGGAAAGCTTTCAAGAGGACAAAAATCAGCTGTAACAGTTACGGCAGCGCTTGCATCAAATTCCGAAATAACAATACTTGATGAACCAACAACAGGATTAGATGTAGCTAATAGAAAAATATTCTATGAAGAGTTGATGGAAAAATATTCAGAAGATATGGGTACATACATAATAATAACTCATCAAGTTGGAGAAATAGAAAGAATAATAGAAAAGTTAATAATAATCGGCGGAAATAAAATTGCAATAGATACAGATGTAGATAATTTTAAAAGTAAATCAAACTTATTATCTGGAAAAGAAGAAGATTTAAAGAAATTATCATTTTATGGGGATTCAAAGGAATTTAAAAAGTTTGGATCTACAAAGACAATTTTCTACTATGGAAATATATCAGGTGATGATTTAGAAACAATAAAAGAAAAGGGAATAGAAGTTGGGAAGGCAGAATTTGAAGATGCATTCGTAACAATTACGAAAGAGGTGAATTAAGATGACAGTATTAAAACCTTACTTAAATTATTTGAAGATAAACATGAAGACATACTTTATAGTAGTAACAACTGTAATGTTATTAATACTAGGAATTGGATTTGTTATGAGCTATATATACTTAGACTCAGTGCAGGGTGGAGCTGCTACAAAAGCTGGTGGAATGTCGTTCAGCTCTATGTATGGTAGCATGTCTGGAGTGGCTATGGTATATGGAATATTACTTTCGACAGTAGAATTTAGCACAATGATGAATATGAGAGCGGATAGAAAATCTATAATAATTGCATCAACAATATCTTTAATAGAATTTACAATTATTAGTATGATTATATTCTCAATACTTCTAATAGGAGCTGAGAACCTAATGCAAGCAATAAGTCCAATTCCACTAGTATATAAAAGATTGGATATTATGGAGTATTTAGGATTGATAATAATTCAGTCTTCTGCAGGTCTTGTTTTAGGAGCATTATTCTACAGATTTGGCGGAATAAAAATGATGATAGGAATTACTGTACTAGCATCAATAATAGTACTATTTGGTGTAAGTCCAAGTAGTTTTATACAGGCAGTAGGATATAAAATATTATACTATATTGAAATTGCTTTAGAAAATTATGAAGTTCTATTAACAGTTATATTTACTCTATTAATGTATACTATTTACTGGTTAATTATGAGAAAAGCACCTATAAAAGAATACTCTAAAAAGAATTTACTAAGAATAGATGAATAGTATTTAAAAACTATAGTTCATTTTGTAAACTTATGAAACGGTTTGAAGTTTTAAATTTATCAAAGCTTTAAACCGTTTTTATTTTTTGTGTTAACAAGTACAGAATACAATACAGAATGTTAAAAATATATTGAAATTAGGCTATGACAAGGTTTTAAC
>SAMEA3387476__coassemble_1696_pt1 | contig 15138 bp, 10 predicted proteins | sample SAMEA3387476__metabat2_low_PE_029 | metagenome-assembled genome bin SAMEA3387476 (sample SAMEA3387476) | Felis catus | biome: Faeces | place: United Kingdom | collected 2012
TGTACATAAGTTTTCCACAGTTTTAAATTATTATAATTTCCTTAGGAATAAAAAATACTTTAAAAACATATTTTTTTAAAGTATAGTCTACACCGTTTAGATAGGAGATATTCTTATGAAATCAAATAATTTTTCTAAAATAATGGTAATTGGTTTTAGTGGTTCTGGAAAATCTACAATTTCAAAGATGATTTCTGATATTTTAAACATTCCCGTTCTATATTTGGATAAGGTTCACTGGTTGCCAAATTGGATTGAAAACGATGCGAAAACTGAGTGTAAGATTGTATCCAATTTTTTAAAAGATAATGATAGTTGGGTAATCGACGGAAATTATTCTCATATGTCGTACAACGAAAGATTAGAATCCGCTGATTTGATTATTTTTATGAATTTTAATAGGTTTAATTGTTTATTTAGGGCCTTTAAAAGACTTTTTGAAAATAGAGGAAAAACTAGAAAGTCTATGGCAGATAATTGTATAGAAAAGGTCGATTTCGAATTTATAAAATGGATTTTATGGGACTCTAGGAAGAAATCCCAAACTGATAATTATAAATACGCTTTTGAAAAATATGAAGATAAAGTAATCATTATAAAAAATCAGAGAGATTACGATAATTTTATAGATAATTTTAAAAGTAAGTATCAAGAATTTTAAAAGTAAGTATCAAGTTTTTAAAGTCTAAAAAAGAGCTAGTCTACGTTGATTAGCTCTTTCTTCATATATTCTTATATATTCTTTTATTAATTTTTATATGTTTTTTAGTTCATCTCTTGAAGGAATTGATGTCTGTGCACCCTTTTTTGAAACAGCTATTGCAGCTGCACTCTGCCCAAAGTCGATAGCTTCTTCTATACTTTTTCCTTCATTTAATGCAATTACAAGACCAGCAGTAAATGTATCTCCTGCTGCTGTAGTGTCTACTACTTTTGTCTTTTTACAATCAAAGATTTTTAAATTTTCTCCGTCATGCATTATTGCTCCATCTCCACCAAGAGTAGATATAACATAATCTACATCTGTTTTATGAAGTTCTGTTGCAGCTTCTTTATATTCTTCTATGTTGCTCAATTCTTTTCCAATTAATGTAGCTAATTCTAGCTCATTTGGTTTAATTATATGGCAACCTTTCCAAAGATTTATATTTGGATTTTTTATAGCAGGAGCAGGATCTATTATCACTTTCTTTCCTTTTGATACAGCTATATCTTTTACGTATTTTACGGTATCTACTGGTACTTCAAACTGCATAACAATATACTCTGCATCGTCAATTAACTCCATATTTCTATTAATCATATCTCTATCTACAACCGCATTTGCACCAGATATTACAGTTATACAGTTTTGACCATTAGCATCTACATATATGTACGCCTGACCTGTAACACTGTCCTTTATAATTTCTATTCCTCTTATATCTACATTTACGCTTTTTAGATTATTTAATAGTATCTGTCCTGCATCATCATCTCCAACTGCCCCAATCATAGCCACATCTCCGCCAAGTTTTCCAATTGCATAGGCTTGGTTTGCACCTTTTCCACCAGGTACTTTTTTAAGGCTTTTTCCAAAAATTGTTTCTCCAGCTTTTGGCATATTTTCCACTTCTATTACATAATCTAGGTTAAGACTTCCAACTACTAAAATTTTGCTCATAACAAAAACCTCTTCTCTTTCAAAATTTTAATTCTATATTTACTTAAATATTTTATCATGATATTTTTATAATAATGAATAAATTTGAGGAAACTTAGTTTTTTAACTAAGTAGGAGGATTTTTATGTCAACAGATGAGATGTCAACAAAAAGACATTGGAAGAGAAATTATTTTACCATTTTAATAGGTCAAACTTTTTCTCAAGTAACTAGTGGTGCTTTACAGATGGCCATTGTTTTTTATCTTACACTAAAAACTGGCTCATCTATGGTCTTATCAATGGCTACGATGATGGGATTTTTACCACAGGCTGTTTTAGGTCCTTTTATAGGAACTTTAATAGACCGACACAGTAGAAAAAAAATTATGATTACATCTGATTTAGTAATTGCAGGAGCTGCAGCTATCTTAGCTTTTATCGCAACATATCGAGAGCTTCCTGTCTGGATGATTATGCTAGTTCTTTTGATAAGAAGTATAGGAACAGCATTCCATACACTAGCTTCTGGTGCGATAACACCTATGATTGTTCCTGAAGAAGCACTTACAAAATGTACTGGATATAATCAGTCTATGCAGGCAATAGGGTATATTTTAAGTCCAGCTATTGCAGGTGTCTTATATGCAGCTTGGCCACTTGAAGCCATAATAATGTTGGATGTTTTTGGAGCTGTTGTTGCAAGTATTTCTGTAGCACTTATCCATATCCCAGATCCTAAAAAGTATAAAAGCTCAGAAAAAGCAAACTACCTTCAAGATACACTGGATGGTTATAGAGCTCTTAGAGAAAATAAAGGGTTATTTGGAATGGTGTGGGTTGGAACAATTTATATGTTCTTCTACATGCCTATAAGTGCACTTTTCCCTCTTATGAGTATTTCTTATTTTGGTGGGACTCCTGTTCACTCTTCAATCACAGAAGTTGCCTTTGCTGTAGGTATGCTTTTCGGAGGATTTACTCTAAGTCATTGGAAAGGATTTAAAAATCGTATGACAACAATTGGAATTTCAATATTTGTTATGGGATTTTGTATGGCCCTATCAGGACTACTTCCTAGAGGATTTTTCCCTATGTTTGTAGTTTTCTGCACAATTATGGGATTTTCTGCTCCGTTTTATGGACTTAGAAATGTATTATTCCAAGAACAGATTGCACCAGAATATTTAGGAAGATGCTTCTCTCTTCTTTGGAGTACTATTTCTCTAGCTATGCCTGTTGGATTATTTTTCTCTGGAATTTTTGCAGAAAAAATAGGTGTAGAAAAATGGTTTATCCTTTGTGGAGTGAGTATTCTGTTTGTAGCAGCGTCTACATTTGTAATTCCAACACTTAGAACTGCAGATAGAAAATATCAGGACAGTTTGGATTAAATTTACAATCTAAAGTTAACAAAAGATAACTCATATTATTTTATCTTTCAATTTAATTTTTTAGCATAAATATAAATAGGTGCCATCACAAAACGTATAAAAACGTTCATGTAATAGCACCTTATTTATTTCAGGTTATATTATTTTGTATCTTATAAGCTGTATGCTGCTTCGAAAGCTTCCCACATTGCAAAGCTTGCCTGTCTAGCTCTCTTAGCATCCCCAACAACGTGTACTTCTGGAACGAATTCTTTTATCTGTTCAGATATTGGATCGTAGTTTCTAGAACCAAGTCCGAATAGTATGTAGTCGAATCCTTTTAACCATTCTTCTGTACCGTCAGCTCTCTGAACTTTAACGTCGTGGTCAGTTACTTCTAATATTTTAGTATTTACATTTATATGAACACCTTTGTTTTTAAGTTTTCTTATTAATGGAGTTCTATTTGGAGCACATACTCCTGTTAATAACTGTGGTAACATTTCTACTAATGTAACATCTACGTCACCGATACTAGCATCAAATCCTCTAGTGAATGCGTTTGGTCTAGCGTTTTCTAATACTGTTTCTGCAGTTTCACAAGCAACAGCTCCTCCACCTAGTACACAAACTTTTCCTTTTGGTATAACGAATTTTCCTCTTAAGAAGTCATGAGCTGTAAGAACTGGGTAGTCCTGAGTTCCTTTTATTGGTGGAACTAATGGTCTAGCACCTGTTGCAACTATAACTGCTTCTGGAGCGAATTCTTTTATGTTTTCTACTGTAGCTTCCTGTCCGAATACCATTTTTACACCAGCTTTTTTAGCTCTGTAGTTTAAGTGAGATAACCATTTAGTCATTTCCTGTTTACCTGGAGCTACTACTGCTAAGTTTATCTGTCCACCTATCTGAGTGTCAGCTTCCCAAAGTGTTACGTCATGTCCTCTTTCAGCTGCTGTAACTGCTGCCATCATACCACCAGGTCCAGCACCTACAACTAGAACTTTTTTAGATTTTTCAGCTGGAACTTCTGGATAATCATATTCAAATCCAACTCTTGGGTTTATATGGCAACGACACTGAGGTCTATCTGCAGTACGGCTTATACAGCTTCCTCCACAGCTTGCACATGGAGTTATTTCATCAAATAAGTTTTCTTTTGCTTTATTACATAAGTCTGGATCTGCTAATAATGGTCTACCTATTGATACCCCATCAACTAGTCCTCTTTCAACTATTTCAGCAGCGTATCTTATGTCATTTATTTTACCAACAGCGTAAACTGGAACATCTACAACTTTTTTGATTTCAGATGCTTCGTGTACGTTTACACCTATGCTTTTGTTCTGACTTGGTATTATGTGTTCTAATCCTTCGTACTGAGTACCACCAGAAACTTCGAACATATTTACACCAGCTTCAACAAATTTTGGAGCTAAGTATAACATATCTTCTAAAGAGTTTCCTCCTATCATTCTTTCATCCCCAGATATTCTAAGCATTATTGGGAAATCAGGACTTACATTTCTACGAACTTCTTCTATCATTTCTATTACGAATCTTGCTCTATTATCTAGACATCCGCCGTATTCATCCATTCTTTTGTTTCTTAATGGAGATAAGAATGAACCTGGTAGCATGTAAGCATGTGCACAGTGTAATCCTATACCACCGCATCCTGCTTCTTCAACTCTTCTAGCAGCCTGTCCAAACTGTTTTATTATTTCATGTATTTCATCTACACTTATAGCACGGCTCACGTGGCAGTTAGCATTTGTATTAACTGATGGTCCAAGTGGTGCTATGTGTCTGTATCCACATATTGATTCTGGTCCTGGATGTATAACCTGAGGTATTAATGTGCTTCCTGCTTCTCTAACTCTTGTTGCAAATTCTCTGAACTGAGGAACTAAATCATCAGAATCTAAAGCAGTTGTATTACCCATATATTTATATTTACTATCTATTGTTACCGCGTCTATTGTTACATATCCTGTTCCACCTTCAGCTCTACGAACAAATATATCTGCTAATCTTTTTGGAACTGTTCCGTCAGCAGCTTCGTAGTCCATACTCATTGGTGCCATACCAACTCTGTTGTTTAATGTTAATGATCCTATTGTTAAAGGTGAGAATAGTTTAGAATTTTTCATATCCATGATGTTGTTTTTTCCTTTCGCTTTTATTTTATTTTTATTTTTTTATTTTATTTTATTTTTTATATTATGCAAACTTTTTCCTTAGTTTTGGTCAAAGCCCTTTGTCTATATTTATGATAACAAATATTCTTTTCTACCATTGGACAAAAAGTTGTCGAATACTCGCTAATTTCTTGCACTTTTTGCCTAATAATATATCACTTTTTGAATATCTATTATTATCTACTTTGTGAATATTTCTTTGGTTGACGAGTTTAATTATCATTTATATAAATTTGATAGTATTTTGTCATTTTTACACTAAAAAAGGGGCTCAAGGCCCCTCTTTTAATTGAGTGTTTTTTCAACTCTGTTATTATTTTTAAATTATTTATTGTGTATTTTTGGTAGCATTCTAACTGCAACTATTGCTAATATTACACAGCATACTTCAACTAATGCTAATGTATGTATAGAAGAAACAGATGCTAATGATTTAGCAGCAGCTTCTGCAGTTCCGTTAGCCATTACTCCAGCCATTCTTGTTGTAACTGTGTTTGCAAATAGTGGTACGAATACCGCAACACCAAATGGAGCTGATATATCTCTGAATAATCCGTATGTTCCTGTTCCTGATCCAGCTTCTGCCTGAGATAATCCAGATAATGAAACTTTCATTAGTATTGTAGCATTTCCTCCAAGTCCTATACCTAACATTCCTAGAGATCCAGCTAACATTGCGAATGGTGCAGTTTCTGTGAAGAAGTACATCATTGCACAACCTATACCAGTGAATAGAAGTGATCCTGTAAGTACAGTTTTTGGTTCTTTTTTATCTGCCATAGGTCCTATGAATACTGAACCTAAAGACATACCTATGTAAAGGATTGATATTGCGAAACTTGATATTATTGTATTTTCTGGCTGAGTAGCTCTAACGAATAATATTACGTTAGTCATGTTAGCCTGCATTAATCCCTGAGTAAGGAATAGTATTAATACTGGTAATATGAATTCTTTACGTTTCATGAATTTACCACTTAATATTGGGTTTTCTGCACTGCTTTCAGCTTTTATTAATAAGAATAATGTTACTAAAGCTACTGCTGTAACACCTAGGAATGGCGCTGATGTCCAACCTATATTCTGTCCAAATGATGGTATACATAATACTAAACTGAAGAATATTAGTACGCATACTGCACCTTTTTTATCGAAGTTATCAAGACTTTTCTTTTCAAAGTCTGTTTTCTTAATCATTACTGAACATATGAAGAATGTTACTACACAAAGGGCAACACAAACCCACATCATCATTCTCCATCCAAATGCCTGCATTATTAATCCACCACAAGTTGGACCAACAACAACTGCAGCACTTGATATTAACATATAAAGAGCGAATCCCTTACCAGTTTCTTCTGGTGGATATTCAGTAACTATGTAAGCCATTATAACTGGAGCTATAGCCGCTGTACCAACCCCAACTATAAATCTTGCACCTAGCATGAATATTAATGAAGATGCTATTGCTGTTAATACGTTACCTATTGTGAATACTATGATTCCTAATAATAAAGTTTTACGACGTCCAAGTACGTCACCTAATTTACCAAGTATTGGAGCACATGCAGCTGTAGACATTGCAAGCGCTAGTGCTATCCATGTAGTATTGTTATCGTTAAGACCCATATCTGCTACGAATGCAGGTGCTAGAACGGCTGTGAAACCACCTATAAGACCTACTAGTAACGCTGCTATAGCAAATGGGATAAAGCCTTTTTTATAGTTTGCGTTTGTTGCTGTCATTTCAATTCTCCTTGTATAAAATTTAAGCAATTTTTATTTTGTTTTTTTTATAACATTTCGTTATAATATCAAGCCTGTCAAAATTTTCATTCTGGCAGGCCCGATAATTATTATTTAATTAATTTCTTATTTATCTTTTTTAGCCATGTGAGGTATAACCTGATCTAATTTATAACGTTTTATAGTTGTTTCAAGGTCGAATTCGTTTACGATACCTTTAGCGTATAAATCGTTAACTTCTTCTTCAGAGTATCCAAGGTCTCTAAGTATGTCTCTGTTGTCCATACCGAATAATGGAGCACCTCTCCATATTTCAGAAGGGTTGTTTTTAAATTTGTTTATTAATCCAAGACCTTTTATGTGTCCCATCATTGGGTCATCCCATTCCATTATAGTTCCACGAGCATTCCAGTGAGGGTCGTTTAAGCAGTCTTCAAGATCATAAACTCTCTGGCATGGTATTTGAGCATCTATCATAGCTTTTTCAACTTCTGGCATAGTTCTTTCAGCAACAAATGCTTCCATAGCTTTTTCCATTCTCTGTCCAACTGGAGTATTTATCATCCATCCTGTGAATCCTTCTGGGAAGTCTGGGTCACCTGTACCAGGAACTGGAAGTCCTATTATAGGGAATCCTCTCTTACATACTTCAGCACCAGTCATACCTATGAATATAGTTCTTCCATCTTTACAAGTATAGAAACTGAATAGAGCTGCCTGAGCATCTTTGTTACCAGTTTTTGGAACACTTACACCATCAGTAGCGTACTGTATCATACGTCCATCCATTATACGAGCTAGAGCTTCGTACTGAGCAACGTCTACAGATTCTCCTTTTCCAGTTAACTGAGTACTTACGTAGCATGCTAGCATTGCCCAGCAAGTAGTAAGACCACATACAAAGTCACTTAGATAAGGGTTTATTTTTAATGCTTCATTAACACCGTTTAATGACATGTATCCACTGAATGCCTGTCCAACAGCATCATAAGAAGCTTTTGTTACGTATGATGGATCTCCAACCTGTCCGTATCCAGAAACGTGAACTATAGCTATTTTAGGGTTTACTGACCATATAACTTCATCAGAAAGTCCTAGTCTGTCGTACTGTCCACCTTTTGATGATTCAACCCATATGTCAGCCCATTTTATTAAGTCTAAGAATATTTTTCTACCTTCTTCAGATTTTATATCAGCAACCATTGATAACTGGTTTCTGTGGTTCTGAGGGTATCCATACCAACCTCTCTGGTTGTCAGGTTTTTTAGGTCCTTCAAAGTGTATAACTGTAGCACCACATTCTGCTAAAAGTCCACCACCTAAAGGTCCTGCTATGTTAGATCCACTATCTAATATTTTTAATCCAGAAAGTGCACCAAATTTAGGAAAATCTTTTAATCCAGCCATTTTATTTCTCCTTTTCTTTTAAAGAACATTTTTTATATTAATCGTCGTATTATATATCTAATTTACAGTTTTTTTAATTAAAGTAAATCTTATGATGGTCTATAAGCACCGTCAACACTTACAGTTGTAGCTGTTATACCACTAGCTAAGTCAGAAGCTAAGAATAAGTAAGTATTAGCTATTTCTTCTGGTTCTAACATTCTCTTCATTGGGAATGAGCTTAGGTATCCATCTAATATTTCTTCTGGTATATTACCAACCATTGGAGTGTTAACAACACCTGGTGCAACACCAACAACTCTTATGTTTTTACGTATTATTTCTCTACCAAGAGCCTGAGTGAATCCTATAACAGCTGCTTTACTTGTTGGGTATCCAACTCCTGATAATGATCCGTGTATTCCTGTTACTGAAGCAGTATTTATTATAACTCCTTCTTTTCTACCTTTCATGCACTGGTAAGCAGCCCAAGCACCATTGAATACACCAGTTACGTTTATATCCATTAAATATTTGAATTCTTCTGGGCTAACTCTTGAGAATACGTTTGAGCTAGTAACACCAGCATTGTTTATCATAACGTCTAATCTTCCGTATTTTTCAGCTACTGCACCAACTGCAGCCATAACTTCATCTCTATTAGTTAAATCTGGAGCAAATCCTAATACTTCTTTATCTGGGTGAGTTTCTTTTAATTCTGCTTTAGCAGCATCTACTTCTTCCTGAGTTTTTCCGAATATAGAAACTGTTGCACCGTTATCCATGAATATTTTTGCTGCGCAAAGACCTATACCACTTGTTCCACCTGTTATTATAACTATTTTGTCCTGTACTAAGTTCATTGTCTTATCTCCTTCTACTTTAATTAAGATTTTAAAAGATTATAGTTTTTTAGTTTATTTTTCAGAGGGCTGGCTGTTTACCAGCCCCCTGTTTATATCTTGTTTATTAGCAATCAGTTATTATTTTTCTTTATGCATGTTGCTAGTTATATGTATTTTTGGATCTCTCATGAAATGTTCTTCAAATATACGAACATATCCAGTTTCTTTTATGAACCACTGTCCATCTATTTTTTCATATTTATCTGTGTAGAATGCACCACCATTTATTCCAACGTTTTTGTATTTTCCGTCTGTGAATATTAGGTTGTCTTCTAGGTACCATCTTCCAGTTGCAGTAGTTTCACTGTCTATTGTTATTTCTGGAGTATGTCCCATATGCATACTTATTTCTTCTTTAGGCATTGCTGCTGCTAAGTATTCAGTTATTTCTTTTGGGCTGTGGAATACTAATTTTCCATCAGAGTAAGAAGTTTCTATGTTAGGAGAAAGAGTTGTTTCTAATTCATCCCATAATTTTCCATCTAAGCAACGGAAATATTTAGCTTTTAACTGTTTTATAGCTTCTATATCGTTTAATTTCTGTATTTCTTTTTCTAATGCTTCTATTCTTTCTTCTAAAGTCATTTTTTTCGCCTCTTTCTAATAATTTATATAATCCTAATAATCTATATAATTAATTTTAAAATTATATACTCATACCTACTTCGTAACCTTCCTGAGTAGCTATTCTAGCATCTCTAGCACCTGCTGCATCACCGATTACGTTGAATGGAACACCTAATTCTTTACATTTTTCCTGTAAATCTTCACTTGGTCTAGCAGTTATACCTGTACAAATTACAGCTGCATCACATTCTAATACACCCTGTGTAGTTTCTTTAGTTTTTCTATCTGTCATTAAGTAATGTAATTTTCCTGGTTCTATACCTACTATATTAGTTCCAGACATTTTGTTTATTTTGTAGTATTTGAATTCTGGGTTCATGAACATTCTTCTAAGCATGCTTAGACCTGTACCAACACCTTTTCTTTCTATAGCTGTTACCTGAGCTCCTCTAGCTGCTAAGTACTGAGCAACTTCTGTACCAACTAATCCACAACCAACTACTGCTACATGTCCTTTTGGTTCTACTTCACCTTTTAATACCTGATACTGAGTGTAAACTTTGTCGCTATCTATTCCTGGTATTTCTGGAGCTACATAATCAGAACCTATAGCTATAACTACATGGTCTGGAGCGAATTCTTCTATTAATTCTGGAGTAACTTTTGTATTGTATCTAACTTCTATTCCTAAACGAGCTACTTCTTCAGCTTCCCATTTAGCTGCAGCTGCCCAGTCTTCTTTCATTGGAGCTTTACCTGCTAATACGAACTGTCCTGCTAAGTGGTCAGAAGCTTCGAATATAACTGGTTCATGTCCACGTTTTTTAAGTACTTCAGCTGCTAATATACCAGCCATACCACCACCGATTATCATAACTTTTTTAGGTTCATCAGTTTTTGGCATACCTTTGTATTCTAAGCATAAGTGAGGGTTTCTTGTACAAGTTATGTGAGACATCTGAGGATTTATAACTGCATCGTAGCATCCCTGGTCACATCCTATACAATGACGTATTAAATCTTCTTTACCTTCTCTAACTTTAGCAACCCAATCCTGATCTGCTAACTGAGCACGACCTATACCAACTAAGTCAAATTTTCCATCTGCTATTACCTGGTTAGCCATTTCTCCTGTGTTTATACGTCCAACACCCATTACTGGTATTTTTATCTGTTTTTTGATGTTGTATATGTTTTCTATATTGAAACCGTGCTGTAAGTTGAAAGGAGGAACTTCGTAAACTGTTGCAAATGACTGAGCATTACCTCTTGATAAGTCAGCTACGTCAACTCCTAAATCAGCACATCTATTTATAAATTCTACTATTTCTTCTTCAGTCATAGTTGCTTCCATTAATTCATCTATGCAGTCAACTCTCATGAAGAATGGCATATCTTCTGGTATGTTTGCACGTATAGCTTCAACTACTTCGAAGCAGAATCTGCAACGATTTTCAAAGTTTCCACCATATTCGTCAGTTCTTTTGTTCATTCCTGGACTTAGGAATTCGTGAGGTAAATAACTGTGTGCTGCGTGGAATTCAACTGCATCGAATCCAGCTTCTACAGCTCTTTTTGCACCTTCTCCAAACTCTTTAACTATTTCATGAATACGTTCAACTGTTATAGTATCTGGTGTTTCTAATGTGTTTGTTTTGTCGAAGAACATCTGTGGGCTGAATCCACCATGCCATAACTGAATAGCCATTTTACCGCCAACTTCATGAACAGCATTTGTTAATCTTTTTAATTCTTCTACATGGTGATCATTATAAAGTCCCATATACATATATGCATGAGGAGCTGGACATAATGCAACACATTCAAATATATTTAATGCACATCCTGCTTTTGCTCTTGCTACATGATAAGCTATCATATCATCGCTTAAATCGTGTTTATTTTTTGCCATTTTTGTATTCATACCTGGTAGAACTATTCTGTTTTTAAGTTCTAACCCTCTGATCTTAAATGGTGAAAAAAGTGCGTCGTAACTCATATTAGACCTCCTAAATTTACTTTATTTAAAATATATTTTTACTGCACCTAGTGCAGATAATTAACTACTTAATTTTACTAACATTTTTTAATTTTGCTAGATTTATTTTCTATTAAACCTTTTAGCATTTTATCTCTGTTTACCTTTCCATTGTCACCTCTTGGTATGCAAGGAACAAATGTAAAGCTCTTTGGAACTTTATATGGTAATAAGTGTTTTCCTAAGTACTCGATTAATTCTTCTGCTGAAACTTCTTCTTTCTTCTGTACTATTGCGTGTAATCTTCTTCCCCACTCTTCATCTGGTATTCCAACTACAACAGCATCAACTACTTTTTCATGAGCTGTTAGTACTGTTTCAACTTCAGTCGCAAATACGTTTTCCCCTCCTATAACAAGCATATCGCTCCTTCTATCAGAGAAGTAAAGGTATCCATCTTCATCAACATAACCAAAATCTCCAACACTTCTAAATCCACCGTCTTTAGTTTCAAGTGGTTTGTGGTTGATATATTCTGTCATGCAACAAGCACTTGGTGAAGTCATATAAATTTCTCCAACCTCGTGTGGTCCTAATTCATTTCCTTCTTCATCTCTTATTGATATTCTGCTTCCTCCTAGTGGAAGACCTACACTTCCATAGTGTTTAAGCCATTCATCTCCTCTTATGCAAGTGATACCTATTGCCTCTGTCATAGAGTACATCTCGTAAACTTTTTCAGCTCCCAATATGTCAATCCACTTTTCTTTTAAATATGGAGAACAATATCCACCTGTATGGTGAAGTGCTTTTATTGATTCAAAATCTTTTTTATCAACATCAGACAATTTTATTATTCTGTTCATTAGTGTAGGAATCATCTGTATAAATTCTATTTTGTATTCTTTTATATATCTAACTATACTTTCAGGTCTTAAATTTCTAGGTATTATTAATGTATTTCCTACAAATAATCCATTGAATGCTGCTGTATGAGGAGCCCCATGGAAAAGCGGACCTACTAATAATTGTCTTTGTTCAAATTCCATACCTGACATTTCAAACCAGCTTTTTATAATTTCATCAGATAAGCCACTTGCTACATTCTGTTTTATGAACTTTGGCTCTCCTGTTGTTCCTCCAGATGGAGAAATCATATTAGGATTTGCAGCTATATCTTCTGGCATTTCTTCTGATTCGTCTTTACAAACATCGAATACTGATCCTATTTTTATACTTTCTGTTCTACAAGGCATTTCTTTATCTGTAAAAGAAACTGTTGGTCTTATTATTCTGCATATATCACCAAGCTCTGTATCTGTTATCTTACAAGAAACTGGCATGTAGCAACCTCCTGTTTTCCAAACAGCTAATGTTGCCAATATATGCTCTATACCGTTTGGGAAAGATACCATTGCTACCTGACCTTTTCCAAATCCATTTTTCATTAAATGCCAAGCTAGTTTATTTGAAGCTATGTGAAGTTCCTTCCAAGTGATATCTCTCACATTGTCTTCTTTATCTATATATATGATAGCTTTTTCATCTGGCTTGCATTTTGCTACATATTCTAACTGTTTTCCTGGAGTAACAAAATCTGACATTCCTGTATTAAATTTATTAAAATATTTACATTTCACATCATTCATATCGGTATTTTGCCTCCCTCTTTTAAAATCAATTCTCTTTTGATTTATTGTAAAAACTTATAGTTACTTTTTTCTTTTTCAATTTGCTTTTTTCTTTATCGCCCTGTCTTGATATTATCTTAACATTTTTTTGAGATACAATATGTGCTAATAACTCGCTTTCTTACAACACTATAGATGACCTTTTCAATCGTAAAATCTAATCTATACTTAGACAAAATCTGTGATTTAACTAACAAGTATTTTTGACTCTTTATTTTATTAATATTTTTTATCATTTTTAATAATTAAAACTAGTTTTTTTGATTATTATTTACTTTTATATACTTTTTTACATCGACATTCTCTATACTGTATACAATATATTTATACAAAAATACTGTTTAATCTTTATACAAAAGGGGTACAAATAAAATCACATCTTTCGTCAAAAAACATTTATTTTATAACCCACTTTTTGAGGAAACGTTTCTTTAGGGTATAATTTTAACAACTATGCCATAATAAATATTTATTAATTATAACAATGAGTGTATTTACAATTTCGATAAATGTTTTTTTCAAATTACTTGTAATAATAAAAAAAATGACCTGAGCTTTTTATCTCTGGTCATTTTTAAATAAATTTCCAACCTTTTTACATATTTATTATTTCAATATTAAAACATTATCCTTATTTTTATAAATTATGCTATAATACTAACAAAGAATATTTTTTTATTAACAATGAAAATTTTTTATAAATTTTAATACAGCTAAATAAAGGAAAGGAGATATTTTGAATGAAAGAAATACCAAAATCAAAATCAATTTGCGGTAGACCTGTCCATTCCGTTTATGTTGATAAAGATAAGTATCTTAGAATGCAAACTTATCACATAAACGATATTACTCCTCCAACTTCTGAAAATGAATCTCTCTTTGTTTTGGTCAAACAAGGATATGGTTCTATTATTATCAACGGAGTAGAGTTTAAATTAAAAGTTGGTGCATTTTTATGGCTACAATCATACCATACCTTTACTATAAAATGTGAATCTGATGAGCCACTTGAATTGAAGATATGCGTTTATGATTATCCGCTATCTTCATTTTTAACGTTTAGAGAACCAACTCCTACAACTATAGATGCAATAATGGATGCTACACCCGTTGTATATCTAGAGGGAAAGTTCTTAGAAAGAGTATATGATCTTTTTGATGACTTTGAGGAATTTGATGAATTTTATGACCCTGGAAGCTCTTTAATAAAAGTATCTATTTTAGGGGAGCTTTCAAAAATATTCATAGACCATAGTATGAGGGTATTTGCAAAAGAAGAACCTTCTCCAAAGCCACTTGGCTGGAATGCTATACTATATATAAGTGAATATTTTGGAAAAGATTTAACAGCAGAAAAAGTTGCTAAAATCTTTGATTCCAATGCCACTACATTAAATAGGGAATTAAGAAATATAAGTGGCTATAATTTCATCCAAACTTTAAATAGGGTAAGAGTAAATATAGCAGCAAGTGCTCTTTTATACGAGGATATGTCTCTTTCATATATAGCTACTCACTCAGGATTCTCTTCTGAGGTTGTTTTTTATAGAATATTTAAACAATATGTGGGGGTAACCCCTGTAGAGTATAGAAAGCAGATTATAAATCACAACGAGGATAAGGTTTACAGAGGAATGATAATGTCTACTT
>SAMEA3387476__coassemble_1721_pt1 | contig 14832 bp, 16 predicted proteins | sample SAMEA3387476__metabat2_low_PE_029 | metagenome-assembled genome bin SAMEA3387476 (sample SAMEA3387476) | Felis catus | biome: Faeces | place: United Kingdom | collected 2012
AAAAGTAGAAGTTGTAGTAAAAATTCTACTTGCTCTGTAGAAAACTCAAATTCTCGTGATAAATTATGCAATGATAATTGTAAAAACACAAGGAATGGATTTAATTCTAATCTAGCAGCTCATTACTCTACTGGAGATTGTAATCGTAAAAATACTTCTACTTGCAATGTTGAATCTTCAAAATCTGCTTCTTTAAAGAGAATTTTCTCTTTAAACTTAGATTTAGCTGAAAGATTAGCTGATATTGCAGTTAAAGTTGCTAATAGTATTGATTTATGTGTTGTTATTACAGTTGTCGATGCATCTTCAAACCCTATACTTTTCAAAAGAATGGATAATTCTCTTCTTTGCAGTATAGAAATTTCTCAGGCTAAGGCAAAAACTGCTGTTGAGTTTAAGGCAGATACATTGTATTTATCTAACAACGAATCTCTTAAAACACTTAATAATTTCTCTAATGGTTCTACAAACTACTGCTTCTTAGGTGGTGGTGTTCCTGTAAAATCATTATGCGGAAAAATTATAGGTGGTTTAGGAATAAGCGGTGGCTCTGTTGAACAGGACTGTCTTGTAGCTGAAAAAACATTAAAAATATTTGAAAATAGCTTAAAATAAATAAAAAACGGATAAGAGTAAATTTTTCTCTTATCCGTTTTATTTTTATATTTATTCTTAGTTTTACTTTATTTATGTAGTATTTGATTAATCTCCTACTCCAAAGTCAGTATTATTATAAAGAACTTCTATATTTGGATTATCATCTAAATATTTAAATGTCTCACAATACCATTTTACAAGTTCCTCATCTCTCTTAACTGGAGTCGTATTATTTACAAATACGTTTATAGTTCCTCTTTCAAAGTAGTTTTCTACTATTTCAATATCTCTTTTAATCATTTCCTTAGTCTGACCTTTCATACCGACAAGTAGACAAGGTGAGTTGAAATATTTTCTAACATCTTCGTAAGTCTTGAAATTAGCACATTTGTTAAGGTATCCATTTCTAAAATCATTGTCAAATGTTTCAACACCTATTTTGAATTTTACCTCTACTCCTTTGAAGAATTCCTTCATTTCTTCTAGTCTGTTTTTATAGCACCAATGGCTTTCAAACCAAAGAGTTTTTATATTTTTTTCTAATACTATCTCTCTTATTTTTTCTAGAGTTTTTTTCGGAATTTCAAAGCAGCTACCAGAGTTTATAACCTCTAATACCCCAAATTCTCCTGTTATATTTTCAAGAACTTCAAAGTTTGTTTTGTTCATTTCTTCTTCATTCTGTGAGTTGTCATCTATATAATCGCAGAAAAGACATTTTCCCCATACACAAGGAAATGCTTTAAGCAATACTATTTCTCTAGGATTTTTTTCAGTTATTTTACTGTATCTATCCATTATTTCTTCCTCCGTCTGGACTTCTCCTTATCTTTTTGAAAAGGAAGCCACAAATTTTTTAGGCATTGCATTTAGACCTAAGCTCACTAGTGCAACTGCTGTAAACTTGTCCGCATAGTCAGTAACTATCTGAACTAAGAATGCTGCCATTACTTTATTCATACCTATTCCACTTAGGAACTGTAGTATATATGAAGATCCTGATGATGTTATACCATCAAATAATACAACTGTTATTATTGCACTAACTATTGATGTAGGAATTGCGAATAATAAAACACCTAGAGGAGTTTTCATTCCTTTTAGAAGTCCTTTTTCAGCAACTATTCCCGCTAGTAAACCTGTTGATATCTGAACTGGAGCGTAGTATAAAGAGTACACGTCAAATGTTCCACTTATTAAACTTCCGCAAACCCCTGTCATCACAGCGTATTTAGGTCCAAGTAATATTGCAACCATTATTGTCCCTATTGAATCCATATATATAGGTAATCTAAATGTTAATGCTATAAAAGCACCGATTATATTTAAAGCTATACCAAATGCCATAAGTGTAAGTGTTTTTGTATTAAATTCTTTTTTCTTTTCCATTATAAATTTCCTCCCATTGCTTCAATTAATTCCTCGTTTCCAGGGAATATTCTGTTCATAAACATTTTCATAGTTTTTTCTGAGTCTACTTCAGTTAGTACTAAAGCATTTTTTTCTTTTTTATAGAAGTCGAATTCGTCTACTATTGTCATTCCAATAGCTTTTCCTGCTTCCTCTACTTCAACAAAATACTCTTTTCCGCTACATATACTCTTATCTATGAAATAAGCAATTGCAAGAGGATCGTTTATAACGCATCCTATGATTCCCTCCTGATTCCAGTGGAAATCTATATAAAATCTTGTTATTTCTTTTATAAATTTGTACATTTTTTCGTTGCCTAGTCTGCTCATAAGCTCTAGTCTGTTTGGTGTTAATACAATTTCTCTTGTAACATCAAGGCCTATCATCTGAACTTTTACCGGCATATTTTTGTAGACATAGTCTGCTGCATGTGGGTCAACCCAGTAGTTAAACTCTGCAACTGGTGAGCAATTTCCATTAGATTTGAAATTTCCTCCCATTGTAACAAATTCGTCTATGTTCGCAAAAGCTTCTTTATCCATCTGTAGTGCTTTTGCTATGTTTGTAAGTGGTGCAAGTGCTATTATTGACACATTTTCTTTGTTTTTAAGTGTGTCCACTATAAACTGTACTCCACCTTCTTTAGGCTCAACACCTTCTACATCTGAATAGTTGTTTTCACCTAGTCCATCCTCTCCATGAGTGTCCTGTGCTGTTACAAGTTCTCTCACTAGAGGTAGTTCTTCACCAATGTATACTGGTATGTCTGTTCTTTCACATATTTCCAGTACTTTGATTGCATTTTTTGCACCCATTTTTGCGGGTACGTTTCCACTGCATACTGTTATTCCCAGAATTTCTAATTCTTCAGATTTTATCGCAAGCATTAGAGCTAATGCGTCGTCGATTCCTGGGTCGCAGTCGATTATTACTTTTCTTCTTTCCATTTTATATCCCTCCTTTTATTATTGCAAAGGAGAACTATACGACTTTTTTGCAACAAAAAAAGCCATATCAAAGGATACAACTTTATATACTGCCACTATATAAGATCCTTAGTTTTTTATGCTTGGAGTTCTCGAACAAGCCCCAACATTCCTAATATTATTTTTTAGAAACGTTGGATTTTAAAGGTTTATACTACTTTAGTATATTGAATTTTTAGCAAATGTCAGAAGAATCCGCAGAAAAATTGTATTATCCACAGTTTTTCAATCTTTCTTTTGCTACTTTATATATTATATATGCTTTTTGTTTTCTTTTCAAGAACTCTTTATATTTTAATATTTATAACATTTTATTTTAACTAGTTATTTATTTTTCGCCAAAATTCGCCAAAAATATTTTTGGCGAAAAAAATACCATGTGATTATTTTTCACATAGCATTTTTTATTATTTGCCTATTTCATATAATTTAATATCAAGTTTTTCCTAAAACTCTACTCCAAGAATATCAAGTGCATCTTCAACACATTCTATCTCAAGAGGGAATGCTGGTCCCTTCTCTCCGTCGATATCTGTTCCTAAATCATCGTCACAATCTATTCTAACTTTCTTAGTCTTAAAGTATAATATTTCATTGTCAGTTTCAAAATCTAGATGCTCACCTTTTAGCACACCTATTAAAACTGGTAATAGCTTTGGAATAGGCATTCCTTTGAATATTATAACATCTAAATATCCGTCATCTACCTCAGCCTTATACGCTAAATTTATGTTTCCTGCTGTCTTTCCATTAAAGACAAGCATTAAATACATATTTCCAGAATAACAAGTTTCTTCTGATTGAACGTCTATGTGAAATTCTCTCATAGATCTAGCTTCTTCAATTCCTTTTATATAGTATGTTATTCTTCCAAAAGAGTTTTTTATGTCGTTATTTATTTTCTGAGAAACATCTGTAAACATACCCGCACTAGCTACATTTACAAAATATTTGTTATTTACTTTTCCTAAATCTATTTTCTTAGGTCTAGAGCTTATAATTTTCTTAACCGCTTCTTCAGGATCATGTTCTAATCCAAGTGCATTTGCAAAGTCATTTGCCGTACCAGATGGAATTATACCAACTGGAAGATTTATATTTCTTCTTTTTAACTCATTTACCATTAAATCAATAGTTCCATCTCCGCCACAAAAGACAACGTGATCATATGATTCGTCTAAATCTTTGAAAGAAGCGGATACTGGTATATCATAGTCTAATCTATATGGTATTACTGTATATCCATTTTTTTGATATATTCTTATTATGCTATCTAGTTTACCTGCTAGTTTTTTCTCTCCAGAATTTGGATTATATATAAATTTTACTTTTTTCATACTTCCTCCCAAATTCCTAATAACCTAAGTTTTCATTAAGGAATATTACATGCATTCTATCTCCCTTAACCTGTTTTTTTATAGTAGTGTAATTGTCACAAATTCTATCTGGACTTGAACAATTTGCACACATACCTGTAGTTGCACAAGGAGTTTTTCTATTTAATCTCTTTGTATTTGCTGGAGCTGCTATTGATTTCACTCTCTCTATTGCTTCAGCTTCATTTTTAACTATTTTGTTAGCACCTACAATTACGATTACCTTATCTGGTCCATACATCATCGCAGCAACCCTATTCCCATTGCCGTCTACATTGTAAAGTTCCCCATTTTCTGTTATAGCATTAGTACTTGTGAAATATGCATCGGCAGAAAATGATTTTCTAAATATTTCTTTTGTATCTGCTGGAGTTAGTCCTTTTTCGTATCTATCAAGGAAAGTATATCTTCCTTCTCTTAAATAGTCTATTATTCCTGTTTCAAATAATGTCATTGAACCACCACAAGCAACAACAGAATCTTTATCTACTATTTTTTCTATAGTTTCTATAAGTTCTTCCTTGTTGTTTACAAGATATCCATTCATATTATTTTCTTCAAGAGCTTTTATTGTTTTTTCAATTCTTTTTTCGTTTAACCATTCTACATTTTTATCCATGTCAAACACTTCCTCACCACAATTTTTTAAATTATAACTATAATTTCTTTTATTATAATTTTATTTTACATTATAATGATATCATATTTATGCAAAATTTACTGAATTTTCTCTTCATAAATTTTTATAATTTCATCAAAAGAATTTTCTATTTTATTTTTATCATCAGAACTAAAGCTTCCATCTAATCCTAATTTTATATCATTTTCAATTATGTCTAGTATCTTATTCATTCCCTCTAGTGAAGTTGGTATTTTTTTATATTCTGTATCTAGTTTTTCTTTTAACTCTTTATCTTCGCCGTCTTTATCAAGTTTAGAATATCTATCATCTAGATATACTTTTATTTCCTCTTTGTCTATTTTTTTAATTGCTTCTCTTTTTTCCTTTACATCATCTAAGATAGACTCTAATTCTTCTTTAGATACATTCCAATTATTTTCTTTTATTGGAGTTATAAAGTTATTGTACCATTCTAATTCAGATTCAAATCTTAAATCAGTAAATTCGTCATTCATTTCTGATACTTCTCTTATTCTTTCTTCTGTAAGTTCTTCCTGCTCAGCATTAGTTTTTGCCTTGCTACATCCTGATAAAACTAATGTCATCATCGCAAAAAGGATTATGATTTTTTTCATTTAATCACTCTCTTCCTATTTTGGATTTTATTTTATTATCTTACTATCTCAACAACTTCTCCGTTTAATGAGAATGATCTAGGCTGAGTTATTTTTACATTTACTAATTTACCTATTAAATTATCTTCGTTACTGTCAAAGTTTACAGTTTTATTCTGTCTAGTTTTTCCAGTGTATCTATTTTTATCTTTTGCGCTTCTTCCTTCAACTAGTACTTCAACAACTTTATCCTGATAGCTATAGTTTATATCATTAACTATTCTATTAACATGTTCTAATACTTCATCAAATCTTCTATGTTTTTCATCTTCTGGAATCTGATCTTCCATTTTAGCAGCTGGAGTTCCTTCTCTTTTAGAGTATATAAATGTAAATGCTGAGTCATATTTAGTTTCTTCTATTACATCTATAGTGTCCTGAACATCTTCAAGAGTTTCACCTGGGAATCCAACCATTATATCTGTACTGAATGCTATGTCAGGTATTTCTTTTCTAACTTTTCTTACTATATTAAGGTAGTCTTCTTTTGTGTAGTGTCTATTCATTTTCTTTAAAAGTGCACTACTTCCACACTGAACTGGTAGATGTAAGAATTCACATATTTTATCACAATCTCTCATAGCATATATAACTTCATCAGATAAGTCTTTTGGATGAGATGTCATAAATCTTATTCTTTCTAATCCTTCTATTTTGTTGACTTCTCTTAGAAGCTCAGCAAATGTCATAGGATTTTCAAGAGTTTTTCCATAAGAGTTTACGTTCTGTCCAAGTAAAGTTACTTCTTTTGTTCCATTTGCAACTAATTCTTTTATTTCATCAAGTATATCCTGTGGCTCTCTACTTCTTTCTCTACCTCTAGTGTAAGGAACTATGCAGTATGTACAGAAGTTGTTGCATCCGTACATTATATTTACAAATGCTTTTAGTTCAAATTTTCTGTTGCTGTGTAACCCTTCTATTACTTCTCCATCTACATCCCAAACTTCAACTATATTTTTTCCAGTTGTCATCTGTTTATATAGTAGTTCTGGGAATCTATATAGGTTGTGAGTACCAAACATTAGGTTTACATGTTTGTGATTTTTTTTGATTTCTTCTACAACATGTGGCTGCTGCATCATACATCCACAAAGTGCTATTTTTACGTCTGGATTTTTTCTTTTTGTGAATTTTAGCTGTCCTAAGTTTCCGTATACTTTCATTTCTGCGTTTTCTCTTACTGCACAAGTGTTGTATATTATTAGGTCTGCTTTGTATAGTTTTTCTGTTTTTTCGTATCCCATTCTTTCAAGCATGTATGCTAGTTCTTCTGAGTCGTGTTCATTCATCTGACACCCGAATGTCCCAAGCCCAACTGTTGGCTTTCTTCTTTTCTTTTTAGTCCATTTTTCATTTAAGACTCTTACTTTGTCCATGTATACTTCTTGTTCTTCTAGTTTTATTGGATCTAGTACTTTCTGTCTCGGTTTCTTTACTTCTTTGTTTATGTTAATTGTTTCCATTTTTTTCTCCTTTTCTATTTATAACTATCCTTTTTATTTTATCATAATGCAAAAAATAAAAAAAGAGAAGAACAAAAGTGTTCTCCTCAAATATAATATTATAATCATTCTTTTTCTAAATTTATCCACATTAAAATTTATCTACATTAAAACTAATTTAAGAAACTATATTTTCATATTCTACTTACATACATAGATTATATAGCTTTTATTTCTTGCTAAAATAAAAACTATTATAACTATGTATATATTCTTTATGAAATTCTTTTAATTATTTTGTAATCCTAAAAAACGATTATACCGATCTTCATCTGAACATAGTTTTAAAAATTCTATTTCTCTCTTTATAATAAGTTTTTCTATTTCTGTATCAACTTTTTTAACTTTTTCTCTAATTAATGATTCTACTAAATCAGTTAATGGTTCCCCTAAAGATTTTTTGAAATTAAAACCTAATATTTGCAATATAGTAATTGTTTCTTTAGAAATAATAGATTTTATTATTTCTAATCCTTCTTTTATTTTTTCTTTTTCTTCCTCTTCAAAAGCAGTTTTTTTCAATATCTGTTCAGCAAGAGGGATTATATTTTCTATAATATACTCTATTTCATTATCAGTTATCTTTTGTGTTATTATTTTTTCTTGGTAAGCCTGTGCTATTTGTATCAAATTATTTTTATCTGATATTAGTTCATTTATTATCTCTTCTAACTTTATAATAGTTTCCTCATTATCACCCTTTTTCTTAGCAACGTTTATCTTATCAAAAATTGATTCAACACTTCTATTTCCAACTATATTAGCCAACTCTATACCTAATGTTAAAATTTCTTTTGAGACCATTAATACACACATCCATTCTAATTAATAAATTTTTTAATCATCTAATATAACTCTCTATAAATCTCCATCATCTCTTCAACGTCAAACTTCACATAACTCTGATTCAACAGACGCTGCTGACTCTTCTCAACACTAACAGCAAAACTCTCTATCTCATCTTCCTTCATACCATACTCTCTAAGAGGCTTTCTAACGATAACCTTTCCAAGCAGCTTCTCAATCTCAGGATAAACATCATCTGGATCGCATCCCATAACTCCACCTAAAAACTCATTAAGCTCTGTAATAAATCCTGTTGGATTTGCAGCCTGATAATGCTTAAACACCGCTGTCAAGAACTGATAATTAGCCTCTCCATGTGTAACATGGTATACTCCGCTTAAAGGATAGCTCATCGCATGCACTGCCCCTGTTCCAGCATTAGCAAAAGATATACCTGCTAAATTAGAAGCAACTAAAAACTCTTCTAACAAATTAAATCTATACTCTGGTCCATTTTCTGTGATAAGTTTGAAACCTTTTAAAAGCATATCCATTGCCTTAGTTGCAAACATTCTTGTATATAAATTGGCTTTTGGTGAAACATAACTTTCAATTGCATGGATTAGTGCATCAATTGCGCTAGTTGCAAAGAAATCATAAGAAAGCTCAGTTAAAAGCTCTGGTATTATTATTGCATAATCTGGGAATATTGATGGATCCGCAAGCCCTATTTTTGTACCCATTTCGACAAATTCAGCTATAGATACACTACTAACTTCACTTCCTGCACCACAAGTGGTTGGAACTGCTATTATAGGTAGTTCCTTTTCTAGTGGTATTTTTCTCTGATAGTAGTCTGCTGCATCTCCATTTCCAGCTAAAACAAGTATTTTAGCCATATCTATAACTGCTCCACCACCTATTGCTATTACACGATTGCAGCCAGATTTTCTAAAATCCTCTAAAAGAGCATTCACCATTACATCTGTAGGCTCACCTTTTCCATAATCGCTCTTAAAGAACACTTTCGCTTTAAGTCCCATATCTGCAAAATACTTATTGTAAATTGTCTTTGTAGCTAAAATAAAATCTTTTTCTCCTATCTCAAACTCTTTAACAAACTCATCGCAGTTTTTATACTGATTTACCTGAGTTATATTTTGAAACATTTTCATAATACAGTTTCTCCCTTCTAAAAAACATCCTTCTTATTTTTAATTATTTTTATAGTTTTCTTAAACTATTTATATATCCATTTCATTTAATATTCTTTTTAATTCTCTTAACTCATCAGCTGATAGAGTAACTCCTTTACCCATCTTCTCATGTCCTGGTGCCCAATCTCTTATATCATATTTTGGTGCTCTATCATTCCAACTTATTAGATTTATCTCCTTAGTCCATCCAGAACTATTTTCTGAAACAACTCCAACTTCTTTGACTATATCGTATTTTATACCTGCCATATAAATCACCCTTTCAAAATTAATATCTAAATAGATTATACTACAAATCCACAAAATTTATAAAAGTTATATTTACAAAAACACTACTTGTAACATTTATAAAAATGTACTTAACCAATGGTTAATTTTTTTGATTAAAAGTTGAAAACAGCTCCATTGTCCCCAGCTAACACTTTTGATATCATAATCTTAATAAGAAATGCATTTCATACAAAATATAGATTTCTACATAACAAAGGACGTGACTTTATGAACATAAATGAAATAATAAAAGAAAAAAGAAAAGCTCTTTCTCTAACTCAAGAACAACTTGCTAACCAGCTTGGTGTATCTACTCCAGCCGTTAGTAAATGGGAAAGTGGAGCTTCTTACCCAGATATAACAATACTTCCAAATCTTGCAAAAATATTAAAAACAGATATAAACACTTTACTATCATTCCAATCAGATTTATCCGATGAAGAAATAAATAATCGGATAAAAGATTTATCAAGCTTTGCACTTAATCACACTATAGATGAAATATTTGAAAAAGCAATGGATATAATTTCAGAATATCCAAACTGCTACAAACTAATACTAAACGTAGCTTTATCTTTAGATGGGTTTGCAATATTTAAAGTAGGAAACTCTGATTTAGATAAGCTTGAAAAATTATCACTAAAAGTAGAAGAATTGTATCGAAAAATTATGGACTCTACAGATGTAAATATAAAAAGTCTTGCTCGGCAACAGTTAATATTTAGAGAAGTTAATAGAAAAAATTTTGATAAAGCAGAAGAACTTTTAGAAACCATTCCTGATAAACTAATGGTTGATAAATCAGAACTTAAAACCAGAGTGGAATTCACTAAAGGTAACTTAAACGAAGCTAAAAAAGCTGCTCAAGAAAAGTTGTACGCACTTACTTCAGATGTAAATTCTCAATTATTACTTCTTTTAGATATCGAACTCGATCAAGGAAATATAGAAACAGCTAAATATATAACTGATGTATCTTGCAATCTATGCAAAACACTAGATATATGGGAATATACAGCAAACTTAGCTAAATTCCAATTCTACATTAAAACTAAAAATGCTGATGCTTTTGTAGAAACACTTTCAGCACTTATAGAAACATATGGTGACATATTTAAACAAAACAATTCTCCTCTATATAGTGAAATTAACCTGGTTAACGATAACTATGATGATAATTTTACTAATAATTTTATAGACACATTTATGTCTACTATAATAAAATCTCTTGAAACAGATGATGAGCTTGACTTTGTGAAAGATAATCCAAAATTCAAAGAAATCATAGCATCAGCTATAAAAAAATCGAATAGATAACTTTATAAAAATAGGCTCCTGTTTTCCTCAAACAACTGATACAGTAGTCTATTTTTTTATCCAAAAATTTTTATGCCAAAATATACTTGATATATTTTTAATTTTCTAAAAATATAATGACTATCTCAAGAAAACGATATATAATATAAGAAGATAACATAATAAAATAAATCGAAAAATAATATTTTTTTATAAAAACAAAAAAGTTTGTTAAATTTATTCATATTGTTAAAAGAAAAACAAATATATGTATTAAACTATTAATTTATATTTTTAGGAGGATGAAAATATGGGACTAATTGCAAATTATCAAGAAATTAATACAGAAGACCTTGACAGAATTGTCGAAACTATTGAATCTGAAGTCGAAATAAACTTATATAGAGAACTAGATAATTTAGCTAACAATGAATCTTTAAACCAGTACAACATGGATAAAATGTGGGATTCTTTAAACTTTTTAATAACAGAGGAAACTCACGAAGACTTATCTTTTAAGAGCTTAGTAACAGATGCTATTTTTGGTAGCTGCCAATTCCCTGACGATATGGTAGATATATACCTTGCATTTGTAGCTCCAGATGGTGTATGTGATGTTGCTGATGCACTAAATGACATAGATATAGATGAGTATCTTGACGAATTTGATATGAAAAAATTCGCTAAGCATGAAGTATACCCTAACATTTGGGAACATGAAGATGAAAAAGAATTGATAAAAGCAGATTTAAAAACTTGTTTTGAAGATCTTAAAGAGTTCTACACTGAAACAGCTAAAAACGGAAACTGTGCTCTAGTATTTATAGGATAGTATTATAAAATAACTAAAATAGTATTAAATTGCTTTTAACAATAAAAAGACGGTGAATTACTTCAACCGTCTTTTTTTATTCCATTTATTCATTATCTTCGCTCATTATTCCAAGCTCATCGATTTTCTTTTTAATTTCTTTTAAATCCTCAAACGCCGTTCTTTTATTTGCTGCATCTCTAAGTAAAGCTGACGGATGGTATGTTGCAATCATCCAACAGTTCTTTTTCTTGTACCAAATACCATGCTCTTTAGTTATTCTAAACTTAGAATCGATAATAGACTGAGCTGCTATTCTTCCTAAACATACAATAATCTGTGGTTTTATTAGAGCGAACTGGTATCTTAAATACTCTATACAGCAATTTTTTTCGTCTGGCTCTGGATCTCTATTACCAGGTGGTCTACATTTTACAACATTTGCAATATAAACATCGTTTCTACTAAGGTCTATACAAGCAAGCATCTTATCTAGTAGTTGTCCAGCTGGTCCAACAAAAGGTACTCCAGAAAGGTCTTCCTTTTCACCAGGCCCCTCTCCAATAAGAAGTATCTTTGCCTTTCTATTTCCTCCACCTACAACTACATTTGTCCTGTTTTCTGCGAGTCTGCATCTATTACAGGTTTTGCAAGCAGATTCTAGTATTTCCCATGAAAACATACCTATCACCTAGCCTAATTTAAATTAATAAATTTATCATTATTTATGGTCGTGTCCACAATCACAGTCGTGGTCATGGCATCCACAGTCACAATCAGCTGCGTGTTCTGCTTCATGAGCTTTTACTTCTTCTTCCATAGCTTTAAATTCCTGTACCATAACTTCGTATTCAGGTAAATCTTTTTCTTCGTTTTCTTCGCCTCTCCAATCAGCGTACATCATCTGATCTCCATTAGTTAAAACTACTCTTCCTGATAAAGTTACATCATCTATTTCTTCAAGTCTTTCTATGTGTTTTTCAAGAGCATCTCCTTCCATTGGAGCATCTTCATCTAAACACTGAACTACCATTACTGGAGCGTAGTATCCTTCTTCATCTACAACGTTAACTAAAACGTCTATTTCACCTTCCATACCTTCTGCAAATTCAGCTAGTGGCACATTAGTATCTATCATATCTAGTGGCACATATAAATTTTCTGTTAAGTATTTTATTACTCTATCCTGAACTAATTCTTTTGACATTTTTTATTCCTCCTAAAATTTTTTAAATTATTTTAATTTCATATAATTATTTTACCACATTCTCTTTATACTTAACATTTTTATTTATACTTTCAAATATTTTTTCTTCTTTTAAATTTTATTATTTTTATTGAATTAAAAACTCTTTTTATTATCATAATAATAGTATAACAATCTTTTTTAATGAATAATTTGTAACTTATTTATTCATTTTATTTACAATTCACTATTCTTTTGTAACCTAAATAACATAATTGTAATCGCATTATTCCAAAAAATAGTGTATATTAAGTATAGTGAATGTGCAGTGTACCTCACTGCAAATTTATTTTTAGGAGGTTTAATATGAAGATTAAACAGAAATTATCTGCAATAGCACTTTCAGCTACAATGATACTAAGCAGTCTTTCTATAGCTTTTGCAGATGGATCAAAAGTCGTTACTATTGGAGCCGACTTAAATGCTCAGCAGAGACAGATGATGTTAGATTACTTCGGAGTTTCTGAGAATGAAGCAATGATTATAAACGTAACAAACTCAGAGGAAAGAAAATATCTTCAGGGCGTTGCAACTGATGCACAGTTAGGTAGAAGAACTATCTCTTGTGCTTATGTTGAACCAACTGCAGGAAAAGATGGTATCAATGTAAAAACAGCTAACCTTACTTGGGTTACAAGCTCAATGATAGCTTCAACACTTACTACTGCAGGTCTTACAAGTGCCAATGTAATAGCTGCTGCACCGTATGCGGTTAGTGGTACTGGAGCATTAACAGGTGTTATAAAAGCATTTGAAGATGCTTCTGGAGAAAAACTAGATGAAACTAAAAAAGAACTTGCTAATGAAGAGCTTGTTACTACTGGTGATTTAGGTGATGAAATCGGTCAGGATAAAGCTGCCGGTGTTGTAAATGACGTTAAAAATGAGGTAATAAAAGAAGGAACTAGCGACACTACTCAAATTGCCGACATAATAAACAACGTTACTAATAACTACAACGTAACTCTTACACCAGAACAGATTCGGGCACTTACATCTTTAATGGAAAAAATTGGTGCTCAGAACTACAACTACAACGATATAAAAGTTACATTAGAAAATGTTAAATTCAATATAAACGAAAATCTATCAGCTATAGGTGAAAATGTAGACACAGTTGGCTTATTTGAAAAAATAAAACATTGGTTTGCTAACCTAGGTGGTGGAGCTGACACTGGTATATTAGAACAGACTGATGAATCAGCTCTTGGATCTGATGCTGTTGTAAATGCTACTCAGGACAAAGTTGAAGAAGCTGCAAATGCTGCACTTGATAAAGCTGGTGAATTAGCAAGCCAGGCTGCCGACAAAGCTGGAGAAGCTGCAAATCAAGCTGCAGATAAAGCAAAAGAGGCTTATGACAAAGCTGAAGAACAGGGATTATTTGATAAAATAAGAGCTTGGTTCGAAAATGTTTTAAGCGGATTTGGTAACTAATATATTTATTAGCTAGACCTGACTTATACGGTGAAAAAGACGAAGTAGCTCCAATAATAACAGAAAACAATAAAGTAATATAAAAACAAAAGGGATGTTGTAACTTCTGGTTTCAACACCCCTTTTTTATATCAACTCTCATATATAGGCAAATAAATACTAACTACAAATTTTTCTTCTTCCTCTTTTATTCTAATATCCCCACCATACTTATTTATAGAAGGTTTTATACTTTCAATACCTATACCATGATAAAACTTATCTTTCTTAGATGTAATAAATCTACCTTTGCACACGCTTCTATAGCATTATCAATCAAATTTGAAAAAATACTACTTATATCAATCATCTCCATAAAATCATATTCTCTAAAATCTATAAGTATATTAAACTCTTGATCATTCTTATCATTTTCGCATATTACTATATTTACCAATTTTTCCTCCTCTAAATCAGTTAATTTTGTAATATTCAATTTAATCTTATCTTACACATTTATTTATGTCAATCGACGAAAAAAAGAAGTGACTATCATTCATTTATGTTTTAGTCGCTTCTTTCTTATTTATTTATGATGCTCTTCCATTATTCATATT
>SAMEA3387476__coassemble_1746_pt1 | contig 14476 bp, 14 predicted proteins | sample SAMEA3387476__metabat2_low_PE_029 | metagenome-assembled genome bin SAMEA3387476 (sample SAMEA3387476) | Felis catus | biome: Faeces | place: United Kingdom | collected 2012
TCCCACTAAAAAAATTAAAGCAAGTGATACTAACATTTTATTTCTCCTTTTATTTTGTTTTAAACGCAAAAAAGCTGATGGTTTCTGCGCGGTTGCAGAAGTCATCAGCTTGATAAGCGGTTTTGGTTTCCCAAGGGAGACATTCATTCCCTTTTTAAGTTATATATATAATTTATATTACTTTACTTAAAAAATCAAGAAATATTTTAATCTAATTATGTCCTTTAATATCTAATTCTATCTATAATAGATTCTTGTTTTACATTCTTACTTAGTACAAAGGATAAAATTACTTGCATTATCAATAACGCTAAAATCATTATTAAAACCTCAGCTGTAGGGAAATTGTATACCTTTATTCCAAATATACCTTTCGCTTTTGCAAATAAGAATAATCCATATCCTGCTGGTAGACCAATTATTAAAGAAGTTGCAATAGATCCTAAAGTAAATAAAATTCCTTCAAACTGGAGCATTTTTCCAAGCTGCTTATTACTCATACCAACTGCTTGAAGTATACCAAACTCTCTTTTTCTTGTTATTACATTCATAATCATTGTATTTGCCATATTAAGGAAACATATAGTTCCTATTAATCCTAAAAATGCGTATGATATTAACTTCATAAAAATCATTTGTTTTTCTGCAAGTTGATATACTTCATCGTACGATTCCCAATAAACATGTTCATCATTTTCGTATAGCTCATTTATTTTTTCTTCAACTTCACGCTTAGCATTATTGTCACAATATATCCAAAGATACGCATAACTACTATCATTTAATCCAAGTTCTTTAGCTGTATCTTCTGTTATTATATAATCTGCTGAAACACTTCCAAACGCTCCCATAGCAGTACCTTTATATTGCACACTAGATTTATCACTTTTAAGTTCAACGTCTATCTCATCACCAATCTTTTCTCCATATTCCTCCATAAAATGAGAGAATGGATATACAAATCCATTAGCTTTACTAACTGAATCATAAGTAAAATCGCCAACTTTACCTGAATTTTTTAGTTCTCTATCAAAACTTTCTCTATCAAATATTGCTACTGTTTTTATTCCTTCTTTATCTCTAAAAGTAAGATATTTTCTTGTTTTAATCTTTTCCACACCATCAATATTTTTAAATTCTTTAATTCTATTATCTGAAATTGGGTTATTTACAAAAATCTTATCAAGATTATTTTCTTTGTAAACATTATCGTAATTGTCGTAATTAATCTCTAATTGATAATCTCCGTATTCTACATTTAATCTAGCATCGTACTCTGGATCTATACTACTTGTTAAACTCGATATAACAACAAATAAAATACATGATACTCCCATAACAATTATTGTCATAATATTTCTCTTTTTATTTGTTAATAAATCTGATTTAATTAGTCCCCAGATATTTAATGCCTTGTGTCCTTTCTTGTATCCTTTTTTATTAGAAATAGACTCTTCATATGAAAATGCATCTACTGGAGCAATAGATGTAATAGTTTTTATAGATTTAATAAGCGAAATACGTACTGTTATAAATGATACTAAAGCGGAAACAATTATAATTGCTGGAGAGAATAATGATATATCTTCAACTGCTATAACTGCACCTCCAGATCTAGCAAAATCCATTATTCTATTAAATAAAATCTCTGTTGCAAAGTATCCAACAAACAAACCAATAGGTACTGCAATTACTGCAAGAAGCATACCTTCTGTTATAATTATTTTTTTCATTTGTTTTTTAGTTGCACCTATCGCTTTAATTTTTCCATATTCCTGAATTTTACGAGAAATACCAATTTGGAAAATATTATATATAACTACAGCTGCAAATATAACTACTACTAAACACATTAACACACAAGGTATTAGCACTTCAGATGTAGGTGCGTATTTAGTTATAATTAAACTTCCATTTTTAATTACATTATCCTTAACAACATTACATTCTGTCGCAATCTCTTCAATCAATAATTCAATATCATCAGAGTTTCCCTTTATATTTTCATCTAAATTAAAATAAGCTGTAAACTGTTTCTGTCCATCAGGAAACTTACTATCGTAATATTCTTTTGAAACAAGTACTGTAGATGATTGCTGCTTTTCATTAGCTATACCATCTTGTAGTATTCCAGAAATTACAAATTCATAATTTTTAAAACCTTCATTACCGTTCTTTCTTATAGGAACAGTTACTTTATCACCAAGTTTTACATTTTTATAACCTAATTGTTTAAAAAATACTTTTGATGCTACAATTTCATTGTATTTTTCAGGCAAATTCCCTTCTTTTAATGCATAATATCCATTAGTCATCATTAAAGCTTTTTTATCAGCCCAAGCCACTTTTGAATATCCCTTTGTATTGGATTCTCCAACGCTCGCTACAATACCAATGTCATTGATTTCACCTCTTTTTGACATTTTATGAAACTGTTCCTCATCTATATTTACAAATGCAGCTATATAACTTCCATGAAGTTTTTCTGCATTATCTATATTTCCTTTTAAACCACCGTATCCAAATGTTCCAATCGCTGTTATCATCATTGTTGTAAGGGCAATTGCAATCATAGTAAGTATACTTCTTATTTTATTTTCTTTATTATTACTTAAGGCTAACTTTTTTATAGTTTTCATTTAAGTTCAGCCACCTTTCCATCTTCAATTACTAAAATCCTATCTGCAAGCTGAGCTATTTCTTCATTATGAGTTATAATAACTAAAGTCTGTCCGTATTTTTCTGCAGAAAGTTTAAGCATAGATATAACTTCTTCTCCTGTCTTAGAATCAAGATTACCTGTTGGCTCATCAGCTAAAACTATATCTGGCTTTGCGGCTAAAGCTCTTGCAATAGCTACCCTCTGTTGCTGACCACCAGATAATGTAGATGGCAAATTTTCTACCTTGTCTTTAATTCCTAATGTATCTAAAATATCATCAATATATTTTTCGTCTGGTTCTTTATCGTCAAGTCCTAAAGGAAGAACAACATTTTCATACACATTTATTGAAGAAACAAGATTAAATGCTTGGAAAACAAAACCTATCTTTTGTCTTCTAAACACTGCTAGTTCATCCTCTGACATATTGAATATATCCTTATCTTTTATATATACTTTTCCAGATGTTGGATAATCAAGACCTCCCAGAAGATGCAATAATGTACTCTTTCCAGATCCAGATTTTCCTATAATAGCTACAAATTCTCCCATTTTTATCTCTATATTAGTATCTTGCACAGCCTTAACTTGATTATCGCCTTCTCCAAAATATTTACATAACTGTTGTGTTTTTAAAATTGTTTTCATAATTATTACCTCCTTCTTTACTATAAATATTACAGTAAAAGTATTGCCATTTTCTTTCAAGGCGTAAAAAAAGTCTTACAGATTCGTAAGACTTTCTTTTAAAATTGGAAGTTGTACAACAAATATACTTCCCAATTTCTTTCCATCAATAAAGTTATCCTTTACCATAATAGTTCCCCTATGCTTTGAAATGATGTATCTTGCAAGGTATAATCCTACACCACTTCCAGTTTCCCGACATACGTCTTCTTTATTCCCTCTATAGAATCTCTTGAAAATTTTATGCTTTTCATTATCGGGTATTCCAATTCCTTGATCTTTAAATTCTATTCTAATCATTGTGTTTAAACTCAAAACGTTTATATGAATTTCTGTATTCTCTTTTGAATATTTTACCGCATTATCCAATATATTTATAAATGCTTCTGTAAGCCATTTTTTATCTCTCATAAGTTTTGGTAACTGTTCATCCTCAGGATTATCAAATTCTATAGATATATTTTTTTCGTCAGCTTTAGACCATACTCCATTGACAGCATCTAATATTGAGTCGAATAAATTGCCTTCAGAAAGATTTATCTCTATCATACCACCTTCTAATCTTGAAATATTAATTAAAGATAGTATAAGTTTTTCCAATGAATTAATTTGAAATCCCATAAGGTTTTCGATTTCTTCTCTTTCCTCTGAATTAAGATTTGCATTTTGCATTATTTCAAATGTTGATTTTATTGCTGCTAATGGTGTTTTTAACTGATGTGAAATATCTGTAACAACAACTTTTGTATCCAGTTTATCATCTTTAGCCTTTTCCCTTTCAAGCAAAATTGTGTTATATAGGCTTTCTAGCAAAGTATCTAATCTAGAAATAATATGATTATAGTCGTATTTTATGTACTCTTTAAGCTCTGATTTAGATGGAGAGTATATTCCTTCCTTTAATAAATCTAACTCGCTCTCAATTAAACTAATCAGCTCCAAGTAATTTTTCTTTAATTGTTTTTTATATTGTCTTAGAGAAATTATAATTATCACATATAATACTAAAGATAATATTATCATTTCCCCAATCAATTCAATATAATTCTTATATGTAATAGTCTTACCATTATATGCGTATCCGTATTTTTCTAAAATATTCTCAGCTTCTTTAAAGGTTATTTCCTCAGATTTGTTTTCTGTAATCACCTGTGCAAGCACAATCGTTTCATCTTTGTATGAGTTGTATTTCAATGCAGCAACAGCAATATTTATTATAATTAAGGCAATAAGTGGAAACAGATACCATTTATATTTTTTAATTTTTTCCATTCCAGACATATCCAAGTCCTCTTACATTTTTTATTATTTTTTTACCGTCGCTGTTATCATTAATTTTCTTTCTAAGCCTTGTAATATTTACAGCTACAGTATTTTCATCGACAAACTCACTATCTGTATCAAATATTTTTTCAAGTATTTGTTCTTTAGAAATAATAATATTTTGATTTTCTAAAAACATTAAAAGAAGTTTCCACTCATTCTTTGTAACCGATACCTCTTTTTCATCTACAAAAACTTTCATAGCAGATTTATCTATCTTCACATTTCTTGATTTAATTATCTGATTATCATTTGATTTTTCTTTTCTAAAATACGCACTTATCTTCATTATCAGCACTAATAAACTAAAAGGCTTCACTACATAATCGTCAGCACCAGCATCATACCCCATAACCATATCTGTTTCTCTATCTAGTGCAGTTAGTAAAATTATATGTGCATTTGTTTTTGATCTTATACTCTTTATATAATCGAGTCCACTTCCATCAGGAAGGTTGATATCGCATAAAAACAGCTCTGGAGTGAATTCTTTTGTTATAGTTTCCGCCTCTTCTATTGTTCCAGCTCCTTTTACTTCATATCCTTCCTTTTGAAGAGAAAGCTCTATACTTCTTCTAATACTTTGTTCATCCTCTATAATCAGTATTTTATTCATATTTCATTTGCTCCTATCAAATAATGTAATTATTATACTCTAAAAGGTTTATATTTACAATATTCGCTCATTTTCACATATAATAAAAAAGCTGCTTGTAAAATTTTTACTCGCAGCCATTCTTATATTAACTTATTCCAAAAATCAAAATTACTGTAAATAAAAATAGAATTAAACCTAACCAATTTCTATCTATCAATAATTTTATAAACATAACAACTAAACACAGTAAAATTAAAATAACTACTCCATTCATTATCTAATTCCTAATCAAAAGTATCATCAGTAACATCAATAAACAAGATATAAACACCACAAATCTCGTCATTATCATCATATCCAAAATAAATAGGGTACACACCATCACCCCAACCAGAAGCAAATATAGGAATATTCAACTCTGTTTCAGGAACTTTCCAATTCAACCAATCGCCACCTTCACGCTGATATTTTGGATATTTATCATAACTTTCTTCTAACAAATCACAGAATAAGTCGTTATATGGATCAATTCCTTCCTCTTTCTCGCATCTCACTTTCCAATATTCTTTAAATGCTGCTTGAGTACTTTCATCGAGAATACATCCCATTCCCGCATCTACACAAAATCCAAAGTACTCATCATCCTCTAGTTCCTCGTCTAAGTCCTCATTTCCAATCACACCTAAATCATAATAAGCTGGTTTATTATCATTAATCAAAACCTTTACACATGAATATCGGTCTCCAAATTTCTCACTTAATGCAACAGAAATATCTACATCATAATTTCCAGGAGGAATATTTTGAATATAAGTCGGTGCATCCTCGAGTTCAATTAATGGATCACAGGCGATTATTTTTCCTGTTGGAAAAGAAACTTTACCAAGATTCAAAACATCAAGATTTATTTTTCCAATCTTATTTTCTGTAAAGTATGCATCTAAATCTATTTTGCATCTAAGTGATTCTTTCTTACTTTCGTACTTAGTTAACCATTCTTTACTAGGCATAATCTACACCCTCCTTAATCATCTAATGCATCACAAAGTTTATCCATAATATCTGAAATATCAGACGGAATACCCTCCTCCCATTCTGGTTTTTCAAGAGTTTCACCATCTAGTATTTTAAACATCTCATCTGGTATTTTAACTTTCACCTTGTTTTTATCATACTCACTCGTCCAATCATATCCTCCACAATATACGTCATTGCTAGGGTTGAACGCATAAATTTGATTTTTATAAAAATCTGCAATCCAATTTTTCTCAATAGTATTTATTATATCGTAATCTTCTAAATACCAACTTTCATTTTCTTCGCACTCTTTTCTGTCTGAAAAGTTTTTACAGAATGTTGGTGACATATGCCAATATAAATACAAAATAGTTCCTCTATCAGTATCAGGCTGATTAACAATCCATTGAATTACCTTTTTAGGATTATCAAAATTCCAACTTATTGCTAACAATTGTCTTTCTTGTGGAGTATTTTTACTAAGAAAATCAATAATTAAATCTGTACTTAATTTATCGAATTCATCTTCTAAATCATCAAAGCCATCTTCAAAAAATTCCTCATCCTTTAACCCACAAATAAATTCCTCAAAAGTATCCGCAAGATGAGTAATCTTGTAATCATGCTCTTGATCAACATGAACAACTTTTGGCTCACCTTTAGGCCCACATTCTCTATAATCTAAGAAAATCATATCATGTCCAGCACTTGGACAATCGCATATAGCAACTCCAATAGCAGGATATTCCCATTCATCAATCATAAACTGGCTACCAAATTCTCCACAAAGAGAATATCTCTTTTTTCTTCCAATACCTAAAATACCAGTAATAGCAACGTGATCCTCTGCCCAAGTAGTTGGCTCATTTGTTGGAAAGCAAGATTTTGTAGTAATACCACCATTATGTTGTTTCATCAGCCAAATATACGACTCTGGTAACTTATATCCTAACTCTTTTTCTACACTTTTAACCATTTCATCAGAAGGATATTCTTCAACATATTCATTTAATGAATAATCTATGTCATCCCAGAAATCTGTAAAATCATAATTCTCAAATGTCATTTTTTCACAACTTACATCATTTAAAATATCCATACAAATTCTCCTTTGATTTTTATAAATCTAATCTACATCTGTCCAAAGCATATATTTTCCACAGTTAAGGCATTGGAATAAATAACATTGAAAACTTCCACCATTTACCGAAGTTCTAATCAATTCCTTTTGCTCATCACTCCACAAAGAATCCTCTAAAACCTCGTCCATTATTCCTAACGCTTTTAGCTCTAATGCCCCAACACGACCAAGATATGCACAAAAATCACCACAATGAGCACGCCAATATTCTTGCTGCCATCCACAATATCCTGGAGTACGATGAATAAGTTCATCAAGTTTGCTCATATCCTCTACACCATCATCCACACAATAATCATCTTGAAAAGTTCCATCAAATTTATTTGCAGCTTCTCCACTTGCAATACAATCAGGGCAAAGATAATCAATATCTTCAACAGAATAGAATGGCACTTGATAATATATGTGTGTAGTTTTGCCACAACAATCGCAAATTACACCTTTTTCAGATTCATCAAAAGCTCCTGTTGCCAATGGATTTGGATGATATTTAAATGTTGGTATACCTAATTTATCAAGTTTTTCTCTTTCATTTTTTATATCTTCTTCTGTTTTTGGTTTCGGTATAGCAAAATAATCCTTCCAATTTTCTGCATAAGATTTCATTTTTAATAAACGCTTTTGGATTTTTATATCTGATATATTTCCGATTTCTGATAATAATTCGTACGCAGATTTTTTATAATTCAATAAATCATATACATTAACTAATGCTTCTTTAGCTTTTGTATCTTCAATTTGCTCTAATTTTTCTTTTAAGTTGTAAAGATTAATTACACTCTCTGGACTTGTATCAGATTGTTCAAATTGTTTTTTCCGCTCTATATACATTTCTTGATATTTATCCATAATAATACCTCACTTAAATACTATACATCTAATATTCTTCTGCCTCATAAGAAATTTTTAAAGTCATTCCCGGTATTGAAACACCTTCACTTCTTTCAATTTTATGTATGTCCTCTTCTGAACAACCTATTGTTTCTCCGTCCTGAAGCTCAACATCACCTTCTATCACATAATAAGTAATTCCCACTAAGAAATCTCTCAGCTCATCAGGATCTGCTTCTACATTTAAAACTTCCATTTCATCCTTGCCAAATAAATACATACCGTATGTATAGGCATTTAATCCATTTTCATTTTTATACATTCCAAACCAAATCCAGTTATAAATAGGTAGCTCCCCTTTTTTCATAACATCTGCGACATTTTCATAAAAGGCAGGTTCAAATACAACGCCACTAGTGTAAACTCCAGTAGCATACTCTTGATTACAACAAGTAGCCGCTAACTTTGCAAATAACTCACCTTTTTCTATTGCATTTTCTTCATTTCCTAAAATAGCAATCATAATATGAGCCTTGTGTTCTTTCGCCACTTCAACTGCTTCTGGCCACATATAATTATTTTCTGCATTTATTTCCGCTTCACCCTCTGGAATAGGATATTGGAACAGACTTACTGCTGCAATCATATTATCTATTTCAAATACCAAGCTATCATCTCTTTTATCGCCATCTTCTTCAGCGACGATATCCCATTTTTCTTTTAAATCACAGATAAATTGTTGCTTATCCCATATTCCTTCAGACATTAATACAAATCCTAAGAAATGCCCCTTTTCTTCACCTTCTAATTCCATATCTCCATATTCTAAATCATCAATTTCATCATCATTTTCTTCGTTTTTTAAACTTATTGTTCCAGCAGTGCGACGGAAAGTATGGAATATAGCCCAAGGAATATCACTCTCATCAAAAATATCCTTAGCTGTGTATAAAACAGTTTTTAAATCCCATGCGATAAAATCAATATAACCATAATTTACACCTGTTGCCCCACCAATAAATTTAAACGCATCATCTCCACATTCCTCTTTAAGACTTTCTTCTAATTTATCTCTAAAAGCAAATATCTTTTCGCTTCCTTCTTCTTCTCTTAAAGTATCTAGTGGATAGCAGATAAATCCCGCTACTACACCGTCAGCATGAAGTTCATCCATATAGAAATCATCATCATTAAAATATCCATTGATTAAAGCTAGACAACAGCTAGAACCAGCAATAATATCAAATCTCCAATCTGCATCGGGATCATCATTAGGGTTCATTTCATATCCTGTATAAAGTTCTAAATAATTTGCTGCATCATTTGATAACTCACTTCCCATTTTCTCAAGTTTTTCAGGAAGTTTTGAAAGTTTTATTGATTCGTCGTCTCTTTTAGCTTTTAAAACATCAAATGAATAAATATATCTCATGTGAGAAATTTCACCCAAAATTTGATCAGTAAGTGTAGTCAATATCCACCAAATCTTTTTCTCATCCTCATCAATTAGAGGAAGTAGTTTTTCGCAATATACAGATAAATTAAACATCTCTTTGTCTGCTTTTTCAACCCAAACCTCTACATCTTCTCCACTTATATCTAAATCATCAATCCTTAAACCAATATTTTCATTTGCCTGTCTTCCAACCAATATATTCCAATTATCCAATATACTTTCTGGAACATGGTTAGCAAAATATACAAGCTCAAACAGTTTGACTTTATCGCCCTCTGGAGTAAGAATAATTTCGTGTTTTTCGCCATTGTATCCCATTTCAAAGGCAATATTATCAAAAGCTATGTTAAGTATATCCTCGCATTTATCAATTATCTCTTCGCCTCTTTCATGATTTTTGTCCTCATCCATAATATGACGAATTTCTTCTTCCTCTTCAACAAATCTATTCCATGCTGCTTGAGTTCTTTCTCTAAAACTCATTGTAAATCTTGGAAAAGCAATGCACTTTTTACAATCATTGATAAATAATTTAGTATCTTCATCTCCTGGACGTGCTTCTAAAGCTTTTTCAAAATATCTTAGTGCAAGACCTTCTTGTTCTAAGTAATAATAAGCATATGCCATACGGAAATTCCAACAATGATCTCCCTCAAAATATTCTTCATGAGGAACAAGCAAATCGATTGCTTTTTTGAACAGTTCTCTATCACTAGGCTCGGCTATATTGGCATAAGCACGAGCAAGCTCACTATCTGTTTCTGGAGTTCGGTTTTCATAAGGAATCTTTTCTAATTCTTCAATAATCTTTGCATAATTACCATATTCATTCCAAATCTGACATTTTTCTAATAACATTTTAAAATCCATAAAACTGCCTCCTCTATTTTTCTCTTTCTTCTATCAAATCAAAAACCTCATCAATACTCATTTCAAACATTACTGAGTCATTATCTATTGGTTCAAAATAATATCTAACCTTCTCTACTCCAAACTCCTTCTCTAAATTTTCCCATTCCAAAGATAACTTAATACAAAAAGCCAACGTATCACTTCCAAGTGAGTCCATATACCAACGGACTTGATACTTTGGAGATACATAATTTTGAACGCTTTTCAATGTTGTATCCCTATCAGCGAAATCATCTGCATAAGGAATTTTCTCAACAGAGCCATCTTTTTTTAGAATAATATCAATTCCACGTTCTTTTTCTATTTCTACACACTCAAATTGAATGTTATCTTCTAGTGGCAATTTTTCATTAAAATATTCAATAATAGATTCATCATCTTCTCGCCAATCAATCCATACAAGATCTTCACATTCCCAAAATTCATCCCTATTTTCATCTGGTGATTCCAAAAACTTCCTTATATTTTCCATATCAATTCGTATCTCCTTTCAACTGACAAATTTTTTATCTTTACTCATATACAAAAAATACCCTGCACAACATTTTTAAAAAAACTAGCTGATGCAAGGTACAAAATTTCCAACTAAAAAACTCTATCTATTACATTGTAGAGTCTATTTTTAGTGATTATTTAACTATTTATCTTATTTTATCATATTATATTTCTCGGCAAAATATTTATTTTAAATATTTACAAAATTTTTAGAAAATAAATATTTTTAACTTAACTCAATATTGTTATCTATTGTTTTAGATTGTATAATAAAGAAAAAAGGAGTTTTTGATATGAGGAAATTAAGATTAATCTTTTCTATATTAACCGTTGTGTTTGCTTCTCTAGGATTAGCAAAAATACTTTCTTATGATATATCACTTCCATTAATGTTCGTATCTATGATATTAACGTTTTTAGTTTGGTCTAAGGAATGTTATGACAAAGGATCTAAAAGGGATAGCTATATCTTTTTAGGAGTAGCTATTTTCATAGCTGCAATAACTGCTTTTAATATAATTTCAACTCTATCTTCAAAGGATAAATCTACTGAAATTCCTAAAGGAAACCCTCAATTTATGGCAACTGTTTTAGGTTTTGAGGACAATTATATCTTAGTAGATCCATTCAAAGGTGATGAAGCGATAAATTCAATGGATATGGCTTTAGTTTCTAAAGATGTAATTTCAAAGATTGATGTCCCAGATGTCAAAGAAGGAGATAAGATAAGTGTTGTATACAACAGGAGCATTGCAAAATCATATCCTGCAAAGCTAGAAGGTGTTTTTGCAATTTATCCAGTTGATAAAAATGGAGAAACAGTACAGATGTACTCTCAAAAAGAAATCAACTCGGCTATCGACATAATAAAAAAAGAATTTAAAAAAGATTGGAAGGGCTGTACTTTAAAAGATATTTACTATGCTGGAGATAAGGTATCTGAAGATCACCAAGAATTTGCTGAAAGATACAATGCTGATGAGGTAATTGTGTTGGTATCGACTTTTGATGTTGATGAGTCTGGTGGAGATGGCTCTCTAAATCCTAATAGTACATACACTGATTGGAACTGGATTTTGGTTAGAAAAAATGGTGGAAAATGGAAACATGTAGACCACGGATATTAAAATAACCTAATTCTCCTCTATGCTATCAAATTATCTTTGAGAGAGAATTATAATAATATTTTATTTATGAAAATAAAATTAGGAGAAGCGAAAATAATTGTTCTAAGGCGACAATTCTGCAAGCGCCCCACAACTGCTAAATGTGTTAGTCTAACAGTGTGGGGCGCTGAAGCCTGGAGCAAAGAACAATTATTTCGCTTCTTCTTTTTACTTTTTATAAACTTAAATATTCATTTAATTCCTCAAGATTATTGCTTGCATCTTCTCTTCCTAAATCATACATCTCCTGAATTTTATCTAAATCTCTCTCAATTCTTTTAATATCGACAAGTCTTGAAGGTCTTAGTACAAAAATCTTCTTCTCTTTTTCAAGATTATTAACCTTTTCAAGCTCTTCATTGTACACTTTATATCTATTATTTATAGTAGAAATTAAATTAGGATACTTGTGATAGAAAAGCTTAGGCATAAGCTCGTTTGATTTTTTCTTTCTATAGTCCTCAGGTCTTGTAAGTACTACAATCACTCTATCGTAGCCCATGCTCATAATTTTATCTATTGGGATACTATCAGAAATTCCACCATCTAAATAGCTCTTACCCTTCACGCAAACTGGAGTTGATAAAAATGGCATAGAACCAGATGCACGCAAATACTCAATCTGATCCTCATCCCTAAAATCATCCAACTTTATATACTCTGGCTTTCCAGTTTCAATATTTGTCACAGTTGCGTAAAATTCCTCGTCGCTATTTTTATATGTATCGAAATCAACTGAATCTAATTCATTGACAAGCTTGTTAAAACAAAATTCCTTATTCATAACATTTCCTGTAGTTATCCACGAATGAAATCCCATGTATTCCTTGCTTGTTGCATAATTTTTATTATATCTCAACACTCTACCATGCTGCTTTGATTTGTAGTTCATTCCAAACAATGCCCCAGCAGAAACACCTATTATCCCATCGATTTTTATGTTATTTTCCATAAATACATCTAGAACACCTGCAGTGTACAAACCACGCATCGCTCCACCTTCTAATAATAATCCTGTTTTCATAGTTCACCCCTTAAAAAGTTCTTTACAGTTTTGAAATATAGCACTCTTTTTGATATAAGTCAAATTTAATTAATTTATTATTAATTTCATAAATATTCAAGAATTTTTCGCATAAATACTATATAATGTTAATACATTTGTATTAATAAATTTTCTTAAATTAAGTACTTTAAAAACAGATAAAAAATATATAAAAATGAGGATGTAAAATAGAATATACCAAAGAAGAACTTGATTAAATATTGTATTCCTAATAAGTAAAGTATTATAATATATAGAAATAAATGATTTATATAAATAAGTTTAAACTCATTTAATAAATAAAACTAGGAGGAATAATTTTATGAAAAGATACTCAAAATATTTAGTAAGTGGTGTCGTATTCTTTGCAATACTATCGCTTGTCAGCTACTTCCTAAAACTAAACTGGAATATACAAATTCTTTTATTTGTAACTATTGTTTACATAGTGTTTAGTTTCATAAGCGATATATTTATAGCAAAAAAATTCGCTAAAAATCCAGCTGCAGATGTAGAAAACTTGAGCGAAGAAGAATCTGAAAAACTTAAAAATTTAATAGACAAAGGTGTTCTATTCTTACATGTACCTAAAAAGCCTATCGCTGAGCAGTGGGATAAAGAATTTGATGCTTTAGTTTCTGAGGAAGCAAAAGAAAATAAAAAGAACTACTCTGACCAGTTCAAATGGCATTTATTCAGCTTTGATTTGCTTCCTGCTCTTACAGGTGACAAAGCAAAAGCTGCTTTTGATAAGGAAGAAAAACATGAGCTTTACCTATTCTTTGAATATGCAGAACAGACATATATAATTGGAAACGCAAATTTACTTACTGCAAAAGATATAGATGAGTTATTTGAAAAAAGCGATTTAGAATCATCAGATTTCTATTTCTTCGATCCACTAAACAGTTGGACTTATGTAATACCTCACGAAGAAGAACTAGGACCATACTTCTACAAAGCTAAATAATTTTATCCGATAAATTATCGAAGTAATAAATTTTTCTGAGGAGGAATCTAATATGATAATAGAAACAGTACTTGGAGATATAACAAAACAGACAGATGTAGAAGCAATCGTAAATGCAGCGAACCACAACTACTTGCAAATGCGTATAAAAACTCTATGAAACTAGCATTACA
>SAMEA3387476__coassemble_1775_pt1 | contig 14022 bp, 16 predicted proteins | sample SAMEA3387476__metabat2_low_PE_029 | metagenome-assembled genome bin SAMEA3387476 (sample SAMEA3387476) | Felis catus | biome: Faeces | place: United Kingdom | collected 2012
TTGTTACTATGCGAAGCATATGAGATATAGACAAACTCTTCTCCAGGCTTCGACGTGCGTGTGGGTAAAATGATTTATTGTAATTAAAACCCACGTCTGCAGATTGTCGAAAGAGTTTTGTCTATATAACTCATATGCTACATATTATTAATAGTTTTGACAAATTTTAATTTAAAGCACTCTATAATAATGCATTAAATTAAAAAAGCTTAAATAATAAAAGTGGACTGCAATACAAGATACTGTAACATCTCATCTTTTATATCCATATCCGAAAAAAATTGGGGATGTCAGAATAATTTTTATTCTTCGTCGTCGCTTTCGTCGAGTTTGTTTCTTCTTTTGTTTGTTATGCTCATGCAGATTTGTAGTAGGATATATGTTAGTATTCCTGTGAATAGTGCAGACATTATAAATGCACCAACCATTGCTTGTTCAGTTTCGTGTGGGAATGTGAATGCGTTTAATAATCCAACTATTACACCTGCTATTATTGCTCCAATTGCATTTGTTTTGTTAGATGCTTTTATTGATCTTGCCCAGATGCCGTTTTTTATGCAGCTAAATAGCATGTATATGTCTAATGCAAAAAATGTTATGACTTCTCCTAATATATGAGGCTCTGTTCCAGTATAATTTGCGTATGCCATTTGTACAAACATAGATATTACAAGTAGCGAGAATGCAATCCAAACACCATGACTTTCTATTTTTAATAATTTTTGTTCTTGCATTTCGTCTAAATAATTTCGTTTAAATATATTTCTCATAAAAGTTTCCTCCAATCATATTGTTTTATATCTTTTTATATTTTTGCGTAGATTACAAAACGATTTTTAATCCCGAAATTTTATTTTTAATCCTAAAATTTTATTCGTTATCCCAGAATAATTCGTCCAATGTTTTTCCGAGAACTTTGCAAATTTGTATGCAGAGATTTATGGTAGGGTTGTAGTCACCTTTTTCTATAGCACTTATTGTCTGTCTAGTTACGCCGACTTTTTCTGCTAAGTCTTTTTGTGTCATATCTAAAGCTGCTCGAGCTGATTTTATTTTTAAATTTTTAGGCATTTGCTCACCTCATTTCTATCCTTATCTTTAGTTTAAATATAATATATATGATACAAAAAGTCAAATATATTTTACTTTTATATAAATAAATATTACTTTTAGGTGTGAGAGATTTACAAAAATACATGGAATTATTTGAAAAAAGACAAAGATAGAAGGAAAAATTAAGATAATAAGTAAATGATATGTAAATAATATTTATAATATGTATATACAAAATAAGTGCGAAATATATCCAAAATAGTTTAAAGATGATATAATTAAGTAGATAGATTTTGAAATCTAAATTAAAATTAATAACGTGAGGGTAAAATTATGAATAGACCAGACTCGATAATTTTTGATCTAGACGGAACAATGTGGGACACAAGAGATGATGTCGCAGAAATATGGAATGAAGTTTTTGAGAAGTATGGATTTGAAGCTAGTTTAACTGGTGAAATAGTGGCAAGTTATATGGGGATGCCTTACGATGAAGCAATGGAACAGATGTTAGGGCACATACCTGAAGAAACTAGAAAAATAATGATGGATGAGTGTGCAAGTATAGAAGCTCAGACAATAGATAGAAAAAATGGTGGAAAAATATTCCCGAATGTAAAAGAAACTCTTGATGAGCTTGTTAAAGACTACAGATTATTTATAGTAAGTAATTGCCAGAAGGGATATATTGAAGCATTTTTAAGAATAAATGGGCTTGAAAAATATTTTGAGGATACAGAAAATGCTGAAAATACAGGGCTTCAGAAAGGCGAAAATAATAAATTAGTGATAGAAAGAAATAATTTAAAAAATCCTGTATATGTAGGTGATACTCCAGGAGATGCGAGAAGTGCAAAATTTGTTGGAATACCGTTTATATATGCGGAATATGGATTTGACACAGTAGAGGAGTATGATGCTAAAATAGCTGATTTCTCTGATTTATTAAAACTAGATATGTTTAACTAAGTAATAATGGCGATAATTTCTAAAAAACTCCTTTAAAAGCTAGCCATCATTACTGAATTCCTCTCCAGGCGATCAAGTTGCATTGTCGAGTTCATTTCAGTAATGATGTCAAGCAAAAGGAGTTTTTTTATAGAAAATTATCGTCATTTATTTTAGTTAAATATATCTGATGTTTGTAATATCAGAGAAGTCAGCTATTTTTTGCATTTAAAGTTAACCTAGAAAATTTTATAATTCATGGAATATAGGTTTCATTTTTTCAAATGTGCAGAATTTTGTAAAACCTATTTCTCTAAGTTCTTGTTTTAGTTCTTCTATATGCGAGTTTGTTAGGTCTTTTTTGCAGTGAGAGTCGCTACCTATTGTCAGTACTTCTCCACCTAGTTCTAAGTATAGTTTTAGTATATCTTTTGATGGCATTAAATCGTCTAGTTTGTATTTTATAGAAGAAGTGTTTAATTCTATGCCTTTTCCGTCGGCTATTACACGTTTTAAGATTTTAGTTATTATATCTTTATTTTCTACAAAAGGATTGTAACCGTCTTTTTCGTCGTATCTTTTCATCATATCTAAATGCCCAAGAACACAGTAGTTGCTGTAGTTTTGAACTAGGTAATATATTTCATTGAAATAATCTTCGTAGTATTCTTTTTCTGTTCTTCCATCTTGATAACTGTGGTTCCAAAATTCTTTATCATCAATCTGATGAACTGAAAGGATTATAAAATCAAGAGGGTATTTTTCAAATAATTTGTTGTATTTTTCAATATTGTATCTCTGTATTCCAAATTCAAGTCCATTTTTTATAGTTATCTGATTTTTATACTTTTCTCTAAGAATTTCTAAATCAGAAAAATACTTGTCATAATCTACATTGAAGTATTTTTTAGTAGCTTTGTTATTTCTAAGGTCTTCCCAATCATCTTTTATCCCGTAGTCGACGTGATCTGTAAAGCAAATTTCCTCAATGCCTGTAGAAATAGCATCCTTTATACAATCTTCCATTGGATACATTGAATCACTACTAAAAATAGTGTGGGTGTGATAATCACAAAACATAATAAATCTCCTTTTTTAGTTTAATTATATAGTCTAATTTTAAACTTTGGTAAAAACTATACCTATATATTATAAAATATAATTACAAAAAGAAAAAGATGGTTACTACCATCTTTTTCTATAACTTTTAAGAATATTATAGTAAACTTTTGATAATTATTCTAAATTGATACTATAATAAATGTTATATTAGTGATAAAATTTTAGAAATTGCAAATATATGTTATAAAAAATAAAAAGCCGATAATAACAAGGGAATATACCTTATATATTATCGGCTCTGCGTCTGAGCGTCTGGCTCTTTGATAACTGTTATATTAAATTGTTTAAGATTTATTAGTGTTTCCTGTTTGCATTTTGGACAATAAAGAGGAAAGTTTTTAAGCTCTGTATTTTCTCTTATTTTTAATCTTGTTTTATTTTTACAAACAGGGCATAGTATCCATTGTTCGTTCAACATATTACACCTCTATTCAATATCTTTTATTTTCATTTTAAGAAGTTCATTTTTATGATATTGGTGTCTTCCATCAACCCACATAAATAATTCTAAAGCTAAAATAATCGCACATGGTACAACAAATTCTACAGAAAAAGCTACTTGTTTAACAAAATATAATGCTGTCATAGCAACAAGAGAAATTGAAGGGACAATGGCTCCTAGTTGCCATGCTTTTCTTGTAGTTAAGTATCTTTGTGTTCCAAATATAGTTAAAGTAAGTGCTATTGTGGAAATACTCCATATAATCTTAGATAGCATAATCACCGCTTCCTTTCCTGTTTGTATTTTTCAATGATGATTTTTGCGGTTTCTAAATCAATTCTAGAGTCAACCGCAAGACCTTTAATAAATGCAGAGAATGGTTCTTCGTCTTTTTGGTCGCTCAATTCAATTTTTTGAATGAGTTTATCAAGTCTTAAACGTACAGTAGGATAAGAAACCTCATACAACTTTGCAATTTCCTTGAGTGATCCTGATTTTAGAACAAAATTTTTTAAAAATGTAATGTCTTCCATCTCTAGTGCAAGTATCCATTGTGGTATTTTATCTATATCCATTTTATCACTCCTTTATTTTTATCTTTAATTATATTAAGTATAACATAAATAATATTAAAGTCAATAGTTATATAAAATTCAATTTTATTATTTTAAACTATATTTTATGAATAAAAAAAGACTGATACAAAATATGTAACAGTCTTTAAATAACACTATTTATATAATAGCAGATTAATTTTATAATTCGTGGAATGTAGGCTGCATTTTTTCGAATGTGCAGAATTTCTTAAAACCTATTTCCCTAAGTTCTTGCTTTAGTTCTTCTATATGTGAGTTTGTTAGGTCTTTTTTACAGTGAGAATCGCTGCCGATAGTCAGGATTTCACCACCTAATTCTAAATACAATTTAAGAATATCTCTTGAAGGCATTAAGTCATCTAAGTGATATTTTTTAGTAGAAGTATTCAATTCTATGCCTTTTCCATCAGCTATAATGTATTTTAAAATCTTAGTTATAATCTCTTTATTCTCTACAAAAGGGTTGTATCCATCTTTTTCGTCATATCTTTTTAATAAATCTAAATGACCTAAAACAGAGTAGTTATGGAAATTCTGAACAAGATAGTATATATTTTCGAAGTATAGGCTATAATATTCCGCCTCAGTTTTTCCGTCCTGGAAACTATGATTCCAAAGTTCTTTATTGTCTATTTCGTGAACAGACATTATGATAAAATCAAAAGGATATTTTTTAAATAACTCCTCGTATTGTGGAATTGTTTGCTCTTGAACGCCAAATTCAAGCCCAGTTTTTATAGATATCTTGCCTTTATAAAGCTCTTTAACTCTTTCTATCTCTGGAAAATATTTTTCAAAATCGACATTTAAAACCTTACCCTCAACTTCTTCTGGTTTTAAATCTTTTAAATCGTATTTAACACCGTAATCTACATGATCTGTAAAACAAATTTCTTTAATTCTGAGAGAAATTGCATCTTTTACACATTCCTCCATTGGATAATTTGAATCGTCGCTAAATACTGTATGAGTATGGTAATCGCAAAACATAAAAACGCCCCCTTTTTTTCTGTAGTTATATTTTTAATTATATCACCGACAAAACTAAATTCAATATATAGAAACTCTTAAGAAATTCTTTAAAATTATACAAAGTCTATCTTTAAAATTATTCAATACAATATAATTAACAAAAGAGAGAAAGGAAGTTTGAGAGATGGAAAGGACTGAAAAGAAAAAATTAAAAAAGCCATTATCTATTTATATTAATAAAAATTATAGTAATAATAAAATTTCATCTAATAACTGCATACTGTTGTATAATTAAAGAGTAGAAATTATACGACAAAGGAGAAATATTATGAACGCATATAACATATTAGTAGTTGAAGATGAAAAAGAAATAGCAGAAGCAGTTGAAATATATTTATTAAATCAGGGATACAATGTTTTTAAGGCTTTCAACGGAATGGAAGGCCTTAAGGTTTTAGAAAATGAAGAAATACATTTAGCAATCGTGGATATAATGATGCCTGTAATGGACGGAATAACATTCACTATGAAAGCTAGAGAAAATCACAACTTCCCGATAATAATGCTTTCAGCAAAATCTGAAGAAGTAGATAAGATAATGGGACTAAACATAGGGGCAGACGATTACGTTACAAAACCTTTCAAACCTCTTGAACTTTTAGCTAGAGTAAACTCTCAGCTAAGAAGATACACAAAATATATGAACATTCAAAAAGCAAGTTCGACAGAAGTTGAAGCTGTGAATGAAAACATATACACAATAGGAGGGCTTGAGTTAAATGACGATACAAAAGAGGTTTCTGTTGACGGAAATCCAGTAAGACTGACTCCAATAGAATTTAAGATTTTAGGATTACTTATAAAAAATCCTGGCAGAGTATTTCCAGCAGAAGAAATTTACGAAAGAGTTTGGAATGAGGCTGCAATAAACACAGATACTGTAATGGTACATGTAAGAAATATAAGAGAAAAAATAGAATTGGATCCGAAAAATCCAAGATACTTAAAGGTGGTGTGGGGAGTTGGATACAAAATTGAAAAAATCTAAAGACGAAAAATCAAAGAAAATAGTAGCCAATTTAGTCGTATTAGTTATTTTGTTTGCAAGTGCGTTTGGTGTTATGAGCACATACAGAAAAATGACGGATAATTTAAAAATAGAAGACCAGATTTTAAATACTGAAAATGCAGCTGGTTATTTTTTAGATCAGATATATCCAATGTACTGGAAATTGAAGAGTAGTGAGGGGAATGTAGATAAACCTTCAGATTTATTTTTAACAGAAGAAAATATTAAAAGTGCCTTTGGAAACATAGACATAGACTTAGGTACACCAGAAGAATTAACAGATGAAATGAATGACGATGGAGATGTAATACTAAAAAAAGAAGATATAATAGAGGACTTTAATGAAGCGTTTGGAAATGATATGGAGTATTCGGAAATAGCTTTAAATGCAGCCAATAAACCTATCAAGTATAATGTTTATGACAAAACAAACAAAAAGGACATTGGAAATGAAAAAAATGAATTAGATCTTATCAGAAAAATGGCATTAGGTCAGTTAAATGAAGAAGGTAGTGCTAAAACAGAAGAAATATTGGATAAATATTTATTCTACATGGTTTTAGATTTTGATAAAGACGGAAACTACAGCTTCAAAACTTTACACGGAATAGATATAAATAAATGCGAAAGTGCTATGTTAGGAACAACTTCAGACTGGAAGGTAAGAAGTCAAAATTTACACAATAATAGCGGTGGAGGTCCTTTAAGTTATAAATTACCTCCTATAAAAGACGCGATTTTTACAATAGGGCTAACAAAAAGAGATGCATTCACTATATTATCTAATCCATATAATTCAAGCAGATATAATTACAATGGAATTTATTATCTTCTTTCAGGGGATAAGATGCATACATTAAATCAGATAGCAATGGTAGCTATTATAATAATGTGCGTATATGCTTTATTAGGATTTGTTTTACCTAATAGCATAAGAAATGATGTATTTGCAATGAGCAGCGTGATAAAAGCACCTATAGAAGTAATAGTGATATTTGTATCTTTAATAGTTTCAGCATTTGTGGTTATAAACCCAGTACAAGTTATAGATGTTAGTACATCAGACTCATTGGCAAATCTACTTATGCAAATGGTTCCGATATCAGCAACTACAGCTTCATGGGGAGTAGTGATAGGAAATTTAGGATATTGGATGATATTATTTGCACTATGCTTAATGGGTGGTATATATTTAAGAGATATGATTGCTAAGGGCGATAGAAAAGTAATATTCAACTCTTGTATAGCAGTAAGAGTAGTAAAATGGATGATTTCAAAGGTTAAAAAGTTCTTTAGCTGGATGAATAATCTAGATTTAAAAGATGGATATGAAAAATTCATATTAGCAGCATTAGGAGTAAACTTCCTAGCGATAACAATTTGTTCTTCAATTTGGGGATTTGGTATAATCACAGGAGCAATATATTCAGTGATACTTTACGGATTAATTAAGAAAAAATTTGGCAAAGTATTAGAAGACTACAACAAATTAGAAACAATAACTGAAGATATAGCAAATGGCGATTTTGGATCAGTACCAGAAGAAGATTTAGGAGTATTTAATCCTATAAAAGAAAACCTAGAAAATATCGAAAAAGGATTTAGTGCAGCAGTTAGTGAAGAAGTTAAGAGCCAGAAGATGAAAACAGAGCTTATAACTAATGTTTCACACGATTTAAAAACTCCACTTACTTCAATAATCACTTATGTTGACCTTCTTAAAAAAGAGGGAATAACAGAAGAAGAAAGACAGAAATATCTTGATACTATAGATAAAAAATCAAATAGATTAAAATTTCTTATTGAAGACTTATTTGAAGTAAGTAAGGCGACAAGTGGAAATGTTACAATGAATCCTATGAAGGTTGACGTTGTGTCTTTAATAAAACAAACTTTAGTAGAGCTTGAGGATAAATTGAATGCAGCTCATTTAGAGGTTAAGGGGAATTTCCCAGAAGAAAAGGTGATACTAGAATTAGATAGTATGAGAACTTTCCGCATATTCTCTAATTTAATATCTAATATCTCAAAATACTCAATGCCATACACTAGAGTGTATATAAATGTTAAGAGAGATGCAGAAAATACAGAGATAGAGTTTAAAAATATTTCAGCAGAGGAATTAAACTGCGATGTTGAAAATCTAACAGAAAGATTTGTTAGAGGGGATAAATCGAGAAATACTGAGGGAAGTGGACTTGGGCTTGCAATAGCTAAGAGCTTCACAGAGCTTCAGGACGGTAAGATGAAGGTAAGCTCAGATGGAGATTTATTTAAGGTAGTGCTTACTTTTAAGAATGAGAGAAATTTAAAGAAAGAAGATAAGAAGCAGGAAAGTAAGGAAGTATAGTTTTTTAGAAAAGTAGGATGACGATTATCGAATAAGTGATGAGTTTTGAGAGATAATTTGTTCATCCTACTTTTTATTATATAATTAAAAATTTTGTATATGATATAATTAAAATAATAAGCAAGATAGAGTACTAAGAGGTGAATATTATGAAAGTAATAGATTTAACTTATACAATAAAAGAAGAGATGACAGTTTTTCCAGGTACAGAAATGCCAAAGTTAATTAACACAAGTAATTATGAAAAAGATGGTTTTAGGGAAACTTCTATTAGTATATATTCTCATGTAGGGACTCACATGGATCCACCTGCACATATATATCCAGACAGAACTACTTTAGATGAGTTTCCTGCAAGTCAATTTGTGGGAAAAGGACTTGTAATAGATTGTAGAGATTTAAATGAAGGTGAGGATATTACACTAGATTGTATTTTAAAATATGGTAAAAAAGCTGAGGAAGTTGATTTCTTATTATTTAATACTGGCTGGGATAAATATTGGGGAACTGATAAATATTTTGGAGATTATCCTTGTGTAAATGACAATGTTTTAGATTATGTGGTTAATGGAAATTATAAAGGAATTGGATTTGATACTATAGGGATAGATCCTGTTTTAGATGAAAATCTTTCTAGACATAAGAAGTTGTTTAAAGATAAGGATATTGTAAATATTGAGAATCTAAAAAATCTTGAGCTCTGTGGAGAGGAGATTTTTAAATTTAGTTGTTGTCCTTTAAAAATAGAAAATAGTGATGGTGCTCCAGTTAGAGCAATTGCTTGGTTTGAATAGAGATATTTTTAGTTTGAATTATGTACAGTAAATTTGAATTATGAGCAGTAAAAAAGAGCTTTATCTTGTATGGGGAGATAAAAGCTCTTTTTTTATGATTATTAAATTGGTGAGCAAAATTATATTATGCTAAGAAACATTCTATAGGTTCAAAACCTTCTTCGTCTATAGCATCCATTAAAACTTCATCAGCAACTGATTCTTCAACATCAACAGTTGCAGTTTTGTCTTCTAAGCTAACTTCTAACACATCAACACCATCTATAGCAGAAAGTGCTTCAGTTATTCTATTTACACAATGCTGGCATCCCATGCCATCTATTTTTATTATCTTTTTCATAATATTTCCTCCAAAAATTTTGATATCCTATATACCTAGTGGGGGTATATTCTCTATAGTTTGATTATATTATTGTTAGAATATAATGTCAATATGGTATTGCTTTTATTTTTTATTTGTGATAATTTAATAATAGACAACTGAATTAGTTAAGATGTCTTCAGGGCAGGGTGAGATTCCCGACCGGCGGTATAGTCCGCGAGCGTTTTTTAAAACGCAGGAATTGGCATAAGTTCAATTCAGGATTTGGTGAAATTCCAAAACCGACAGTATAGTCTGGATGAGAGAAGATGTGTTAATAATTATCTATTAGTTAGATTTTTTATTGTGCAAAATAAATCCTATTTAGGTTATATTTTACATACTAATAATCAAAAGATATTTTTATAATAGAGAGTTACAACACCTGAAAGACACTTAGTCTATCAGGTGTTTTTTATTTTAAATTTTAGGAGTGATGAAAGATGATGGAAAGCAAGACAAAAACAATGACAAGGGTGGCAATGCTAAGTGCACTGGCATTTGCAGCGGTATTATTTATAAGAATACCAATGGTATTATTCTTAGAATATGATCCAAAGAACGTAATTATAACAATAGGTGGATTTATTTGGGGACCATTCATGTCGTTGATGGTAGCAGTAGTAACAGCGTTTATAGAATTTTTAACTATAAGTGAAGATGGTATAATAGGGCTTGTAATGAATATAATTTCAATATGTGCGTTTTCTTGTACTGCAGCTTTTATATACAAAAAAGATAGAACTTTAAGAGGTTCTATCATAGGTTTAGTAAGTGGTACAGTACTTCTTACAGTTGTTATGATGTTATGGAACTACTTAGTAACACCAATATATATGGGAATTCCAAGAGCAGAAGTTGTAAAACTTTTAGTTCCAGCGATAATGCCATTTAACCTAATAAAAGGTGGAATAGATTCAGCGATAATCTTATTAATATATAAACCAATAGTATCAGCACTTAGAAGAACAGTGTTAAAATCAGAATCTAAAGATGCACCAAAAATGATAGTTCATCCAGGTGTAATGGCTGTAGCGGTATTAGTAATAGTAACATGTGTAATGCTAGTACTAGCAATGAAAGGAATAATTTAATTTGAGTATATATAATGTGGGGCTGTTGCATATTTTGTAACAGTCCTTTCTTATGCGTAGCATCAAGAATAATCTCCTCTCCAGGCTTCGACGTGCGTGTGGGCAAAGTGTTTTGTTGTAATTAAAACTAACGTCTGCAGATTGTCGAGTCGATTAACTCTTGACACCACGCAAAAGGACTGACACAAAATATAACAACAGCCCTCACATTAAACATCTACTCAAAATTAAACTTGGAGAAGAATATTTATTTTGAAAATATATTTTTTATAAATTTATGTTTAAGGTATGTAATATGTAAGGATATTATTAAAAATGGGATGGATGCAATTATTTTGCAGGGGGTGTGATTTTTTATATTATCTGTTATGAATTTAGTAACTTATAAATAGTGGATTAAATCAAAATTTTGTAAGGATATTGATAGTATGTAGCATATGAGTTATATAGACAAAACTTTTTCGACAATCTGGAGACGCGTATTTTAGAAGCAACAAACATATTTTTCGCTCACGCGTCGAAGCTGGAGAAAAGTTTGTCTATATCTCATATGCTTTGCATATTAACAAAGGGTTAACAAAATTTGATTTATCCACTTTAATAACGAGTAAATTTATAGTAGATAATATAAAAAGGACTGCTACAAAATATTGCAACAGCCCATTTTTCAATTATATTCTTTCTATTACTACTGCTGTCCCAGATACTGTTACCATTAGCATTCCATTGTCAGCACCTAGTACTTCATAGTCTGTGTCAACTCCAACAACTGCGTTTGCACCTTTTGCAGCTGCTCTACCTTCTAATTCTTCAAGAGCTTTTTCTCTGGCATTTTTTAATTCGTCTTCATAAGAATTTGATCTTCCACCGAATATATTAGATAATCCAGCTGCAAAGTCTTTGAAGAAGTTAACCCCTGAAACAACTTCTCCGTAAGTTATTCCTTTATACTCAACTATTCTGTATCCTTCTACTGATGGTGTTGTAGTTATTATCATAATCTTGTCCCCCTTTTGTAGGTAAAATTTATTTTGATTTTTAACCAATTTATATGAATTTTGGTTTATTTATATATTCTATGGAAAGAAGAAAATTCCTTTGGAAATTTAGATAAAATTTAAATTTATTTTCTTGACATAAAAAAAGATTGCTTGTATGATAAAAATATAGAAAATTTTAAATTGTAAATTCTAAGACTGGAGAGAGTAGTCGAGTTGAGTTTGATACAGAGAGTTGCAAGTTGCTGAGATTGCAGCATAAATAGATTCGGTGAATGGGTCCACGAGGAGATAGGTGAATTATAGTAGCCGAACCGTCACTGCACGTTACGCAGAAGAGAGATACACGATAAGTGTATAATTTAGGTGGTACCGCGGTAATATCGTCCTAGTGTTTTTTAACACGAGGGCGTTTTTTTATTGGAAAAATTAATTTTAGGAGGATATTATGAACAAGATAGGAATAATAGGTGCAATGGAAGAAGAAGTAGCATTACTTCTTGAAAAAATAGAATTAGAAGAAAAAGTAGATAAAGCAGGACTTGAGTTCTACGTTGGAAAATTAAGAGGAAAAGACGTAATAGTTGTTAAATGTGGAGTTGGGAAAGTAAATTCTGCTATGTGTACTCAGATATTAATAAGCGAATTCGGTGCAGAAGCTCTTGTTAATATAGGTGTTGCAGGTGCATTAAATGACGAATTAGACGTAAATGATATAGTAATTTCAACAGATGCAATAGAATACGATATGGATGCATCAGCATTTGGTGATCCAAAAGGTACTATACCAAGAATGGATTGCTCAGAATTTAAAGCTGACGAAAGATTAATAAATGCAGCATTTGAAGCAGCTGTTAAAGAAAATAAAGGGCATAATGTTATGAAAGGTAGAATAGCTACTGGAGATTTATTCGTTGCAGATATGGAAACTAAAAATGAATTAGTAAACGACTTCGGTGGATTCTGCTGTGAAATGGAAGGAGCTGCAATGGCTCATGTTTGCTACTTAAACAAAACTCCATACGTTATAATAAGAGCTATGTCTGATAAAGCTGACGGAAGTGCAGATGTTACTTTTGAAGAATTCTCTAAAAAAGCTGCTATTACTTCAGCAAATATAGTTATGGATATGCTTGAAACAATATAATTTTAAAATTTGAAAATATATAAGTCTAAAATAGAAAGAGGGATTACAATGAGCGAAAAAAAGGTAATATTTAGTGGTGCTCAGCCATCAGGAAAAATGACATTAGGTAACTATCTAGGAGCAATAAAAAACTGGACAAAACTTCAGGACGAATACGAATGTTTATTTAGTGTTGTAGATTTACACGCTATAACAGTTCCTCAGGAGCCAAAAGTTCTTAGAGAAAATGCTAAAAAATTATTAGCTCAGTATATAGCTTGTGGATTAGATCCAGAAAAAAATATTATATTTATACAGTCACATGTTAAAGAACATCTTGAGTTAATGTGGGTATTAAATACAATGACATACATGGGTGAGTTAAACAGAATGACTCAGTTCAAGGATAAAGCGCGGAAATCTGAAGCTAACTTAAATGCAGGTCTATTTACATATCCTGTTTTAATGGCAGCTGATATACTTCTTTACCAGACAGATTTAGTACCTGTTGGTGATGACCAGAAACAGCACCTTGAATTAGCTAGAGATTTAGCAAATAGATTTAACAATAGATATTCAGATACATTCAAAATACCAGAAGGATATTATCCAAAAGAAGCAGCAAGAGTAATGAGCTTACAGGATCCTACTAAAAAAATGAGTAAATCTGATGAAAATGTAAATGGATTTATACTTCTTGAAGATGATCCAGATACAATAAGAAGAAAAATTAAAAAATGCGTGACTGACTCTGAAGGTGTGGTAAGATATTCACCAGAACAGCCAGGTATAAAAAATCTTCTTGATATATACTCAGCATTATCAGGAAAATCAATAGATGAGATAGTAAAAATGTACGAAGGTAAAGGATACGGAGAATTTAAAGCAGATACTGCTGAAGTTATAATAAGCGTATTAGAGCCTATGAGACAGAAATATCTAGCACTTTTAGAGGATAAAGAATATCTTGAAAAAATATACTGTGAAGGAGCTAAAAAAGCAGAAGCAAAAGCTAGAAAAACTCTTAGAAAAGTATACAAAAAAGTTGGTTTCTTAGAAAGAAAATATTAATAATTTGACGAATTTAATATTTTAAT
>SAMEA3387476__coassemble_1778_pt1 | contig 13960 bp, 10 predicted proteins | sample SAMEA3387476__metabat2_low_PE_029 | metagenome-assembled genome bin SAMEA3387476 (sample SAMEA3387476) | Felis catus | biome: Faeces | place: United Kingdom | collected 2012
AGGTACTGTCACAAGAACACCTTTTAAAGGTGTTCTGTGGCAGTATTTTTTATTTGATAGAACGCAAAAATAGGTTGGTTTGGAAAATATCCACACCAACCTATTTTTATTATTTTACATATTGTTTATCGTTAAATATGAAGTCCTGTAGTATTTTTACAGAGTCCTCAGTAAATCTTATTACCCATCCAGCATTCTTATACTTACCTTCAATAGAATATGGTGAATTTGTTATAGGGAATTCAAATTGTTTGATATCCAGACTTCCCATTCTTATAACAGACATTCCAAGTGAAACTATTTGAGTAGTTTTCATATTAGTCTTTAGATAAGGTAAAACAGCATTTAAAAGCTTTGGATACTGCCATTTAGACATTGCCTTAACACCAGAGAACATAGCCTGTATAACATCTCTCTGACGTCTATCTCTCTCAAATGCAGAGTCGTTCTTTCTTATACGAGCAAATGAAAGTGCCTGATATCCGTTTAGAAGCTGTTCACCTGGAGATTCTACAAGCTGCATAGGCTGAGATTTGTCCTTATACCAGTAATATGTTTCTGGGATAAATTTATTAAGCTCAGCAAGCTCAGAATCCTTAACATTTACGGTAACACCACCTATAGCGTCTATAATATACATAAACGACTCAAAATCTACAAGTGCGTAGTTGTGTATATCTACACCAAAGTTGTCCTCTATAGTTTCTGTAAGAAGCTCTACACCACCCAAGTAATATGCGTGGGTAAGCTTTGTATATCCATGTCCAGGAATATTTACATACGCATCCCTAGCAAGAGATGTAAGCTTTAGGGAATTGTGTACGGTATCTATTGTAAAAATCATCATAGTATCCGTCCTAGACTTTTCCTCGCCCTCTCTGGCATCAGATCCAAGAAGAAGTATATTTGTAATACCCTTTTTGTTTATATGGGTAATATTATCAAACACACCACTAGCAATAGATGGATCATATGCGTCTGCAACCTTTTTAATAAATGAAATAGCACCTACAGTAGGGAAGGCTAAAATAATAACTAATATAACAGTCATTATACGTTTAATCTTCTTTCTCTTCTGTCTTTTTCTCTCTGCATTTCTAGCAGCACGAGCACTACCGCTATTTCTTGGATTTCTATTTTTAGGTTGCTCTTTATTTATATCGTCATAATTATTTCCGCCTGAGGAACGACTTCCTCTATTTAGATTTGAGTTCATAGGAGATTTTTTGATATTCCTATTTTGCCCACCAGGAGCTCTTCTACTAGGATTTGGACGAGAACTATCTGAACTTCTTCTTACATTTGTGTTTATAGACTGTGAAGATCTACCACCAGAAGAATTACCACGACTAGAAGACCTCTGAACTTTTGAGGCATTAGTACGTGAACTAGACTGTCCATTCTTAGAAGAAGCGCTAACCCTTCTTATCTTGTTAGACGGATTATCTCTATTATCTGCCAAAATAAAAACCTTCTTTCTAAAATTTGAATAATATCACACTAAAAAATAAGTCTTTTATCATTATAAATAGCGTTGCAAAAATATGCAAGTCACTTTTTTATTATATAGAAGACTTATAACTAATTCAAGTAATAATCGAATAATCTTGTAACTGTTAAAGTATCTTGTATTGCAGTCTATTTTTATTATTTAATCTTTTATGAATTGAGTGTATTGTTAGAGAGTAGGATAAATCAAAATTTACCGAATATCTATTTTAAGAGCAGCGAAGAGTATATAGACAAAATCTTCTCCAGGCTTCGACGTGTGTGTGAGTAATATACTTTGTTGTATTTAAAATACACGTCTGCAGATTGTCGAGTGATTTTGTCTATATACTCATATGCTGTAGCTTATAAATAGCTTTGTAAAGTTTTGATTTAATCATCCTTTAGCAAGCTAGTAAATTTATAACATATTAAAGCAAAAAGACTTGTTGAAAATATTACATCGGTTATCCTTAGGTTCTGCTCAAATCGAATTTTATAGGGATGATATCTAACTTAGTGGATTGAAGTGCATAGACAAAACTCTCTCGACAATCTGGAGACGTGAGGTTGATTTACAACAAAACAATTTACTTATACACACGTCGAAGCTGGAGAGGAGTTTGTCTATGACTTCAATCCCTGAGATATATTAACGTATAAATTTTGATTTAACAACTCTTAAACAGATAATAAATTTATAAAAGATTAAAAATAAAAAGGACTGTTGCAAGATACGCAACAGTCCCAATGTTTTATATTTATTCAGTTACTTCGCCACTACCAGAGTCGCTGTTACCAGAATCAGAACTTCCTGAATCTGAACTGCCAGAAGAACTATCAGAATCAGAGCTTCCAGAGTCAGAAGAACTATCAGAATCTGAATCATCAGAAGAGCTAGAACCGCTAGAATGACTGCTTCCACCAGAAGAAGAATGACTACTACTTCCAGAATGACTACCACTTCCGCTAGAACTACTATCGTCATCTAAATCAGATGATGAACTAGAAGAACTTGATGAAGAATCATCTTCTATATAACTACTGTAATCTGTTCTTCCATACTGTTTATCTGCATTTTCTATAAGTTCTTTTGTAGGAACTATATTTTTAAATATGAAATCGTGTAATATATCTACTTCGTATTCTTCAAATGGTATAACATAACCTGCTTTTCCAAGTCTTACTTCACGTTCTGGGTGAAGAGGGAACTGAAGTGAAGTTATATCGAAGTTACCAATTGAAAGTACGTCTTTTGCAAGTCCAAGTATTGTTGCAGGTGACATATTTGTTTTAACATATGGTAAAACAGAGTTCATAAGGTCGTTGTATTTTGATATTGGAAGACCTTTTAGTTTTTTAACCATAGCTTCTATAACCATTCTCTGTCTATTATCTCTTTCCATAGTACCATCATTTTTTCTTATACGAGCAAATGAAAGTGCCTGGTATGCATTTAGATTTTGTTTACCTGCCTTAGTTACATATTTTATCTTACCTTTGTCATCATGTTCATACCAAGAATATGTTTCTGGTATAAATTTATTAAGCTCTTTTAACTCACTTTCCTGAACATCAACCGTTACACCACCAAGTACGTTTATTATATCCATAAATGAATAGAAATCGACCTGAGCGTAATCGTGAATATCAAGCTTGAAGTTTTCTTCTATAGTTTCGATAAGTAAATCTGCTTTTCCGTAGAAGTAGGCATGAGTTAATTTTTGTTTTCCATGTCCAGGTATATCTACATATGTGTCACGACCAAGAGAAGTAAGCTTTAGACTCTTGTTTTTATTATCAACAGTAAGAATCATCATAGCATCAGATCTCTGAGCATTTTCGCCAGGTCTACCATCTGTACCAAGAAGAAGAATATTTGTTATGCCGCTATCATTTTTGTGGTCCAGACTATCCAGGGCATCGTAATCACCATTATCCTGAACAGTTTTTAATTTTGTATATACATATCCAAACACACATGTCGGAAAGGCTATAACAAGAACCGCAAGAAGTATAACAAGCTTTCTGAGTTTAGACAAAAAAATCCCTTCTTTCTTTTTATTGTATTCTTTTTTTCTCAATTAATTTACTCAATTAAATAATCTCGACTCTATAAAAAATATTATAAAATCATCTTATAATTATATTAGAATACAGAGAATTATTCAATAGATTTTGACTTTTTATCTTATATTGTCGTCACAGAATATATTCTACAACTTTTTTAACTATAAATATAGATTGAAAACTAAAATTCTTGAAAATTTCATAAAGGTGGGGTATATTATAAAAAGATTAAAAATTAAGAGGGGGTATTCTATGATAAAACTTATAGCGACAGATTTAGACGGGACTCTATTAGACAATAATGGAGAATTAAACGAAGAATTTAATCATGTTTTCAATGAATTATATAAAAAGGGAATTACATTTATGGCTGCTAGTGGTAGACAGTATCCATCACTAGAAACACTTTTTGAATCAGTAAAAGATAAAATGATGTTTATAGCTGAGAATGGAACATTTGCAGTAAATAAAGGGGAAGAACTATTATGTGATCCAATGGATAGAAAAAATGTAGAAGATATAATAGACTTCACTAGAGCTGCAGAAAATAAAGAAATTCTTTTAAATACTAAATATACTGCATATACAGAATGTAAGGATGAAGAATTCTTAAAAATGTTAGATATATACTGCTCAAGTGTAACAGTTGTAGATGATTTAAAAGATGTTAAGGAAGATGTACTAAAAACAGCGATATACGATGATAGACCTATTTCTGAACATTGCCAGGATTATTTTGATAAGTTTGGCGAGTATATGACAGTATGTACATCAGGACCTCATTGGTTAGATATAATGGAAAAAGGTGTAACAAAAGGAAAGGCTCTTGAGCATATAAAAGAAAGATATGGTCTAAAAAGTGAAGAGATAATGATATTTGGTGACCAGATGAATGATTTAGAGCTTATAGAATGTGGTTACTATAGTTATGCAATGGAAAATGCTATAGATGCATTAAAAGAAAAAGCCAGATTTATAGCTGGTAAGAACAGTGAAAATGGAGTGCTTGAAAAAATAAAAGAAGTATTCAATATATAGTGATGCAAAGAAAGCCTCAGCTACAGTGATTATGTAGTTGGGGCTTTTTTTAGTTTAAAAGTTTCTACATTATATATATGTAGGTAATTATTTGAATAGATTGTAGAAAAATATACATATTTATATAAAAAATAGGAATAGATGAATAAAAACAACCACATAACAAAAAAGAATGATAAAAAATATTCAAAATATGTAAAAGAGAAATTAAAATTATAAAAAGAATAGTAAATTAGAAGTAAATTATGTTAAAAAAATAACTATAGAATAGTCAAGTTGTTTTGAATTGTCAGAAAATTATATTTAAAAAGATACAACTTAGGACCTGTATACAAGTTGTGAAATAGGGATGAATTATCAGAAAATTTGTGGAATATAGTCTAAAATCCATTAAAAAATAAATTTTTATGGCTAATTTTTCTGAAAATATATGTAAATAAGACTATTTTGTTTAATTGTCAAAATTGTAAAGTAAAATAAAAAAATTTAATACAATCTTTCAAAAAAGGCTTTACTTTTTGCAAAACATTTGTTAAACTATAATCAAAGAAAGGGATAAATAAATATCAAACAAAATCGTAAAAAATACATTAACATAAATGGAGGGACAGTCATGAAAAACTTAAATCTTAGAAAAATAATCGCAGCAGTAGCAATCGTAGTAGTAGCAGGAGGACTTGGAGTACAGAGTGTAAGTGCATTAGAAATAGACGAAAGCTTAAACCCAATAATAACTTCAAGAACAGTAGAAGATAGAACAGCTGATACAGATAAATTTGAATTACCAGAAGTGGATGAAATGAATCCAATAATAACATCAAGAAACTTTGTAAAAGAAGATGTTAAAAACGACAACATAAATATGGTAGCTGAAAAAGATATGATGAACCCAATAATAACTTCAAGAGATTTCGTAAAAGAAGAAAATAAAATGGATGTAAGAACAACAGCATCTATAGACGATATGATGAATCCAATAATAACATCAGAAACTATCCTATCTCATAAATAGAGATAATCAAGTATAAATTAATCCCAAAAGACTTATAATTTTAAAAAAGCAGGCTGAGGAGCCTGCTTTTTTAATGCATAATATCCAAATAGAAGGTATTATTATGTAAACTATTCGATTGAAAAAAATAACCTCAAATGTTAAAATAATAAGGAATATGTTAAGAAAGGTGATATTATGGCGAACAAAGATAATAAAAATAAAAACAAGAGCAATGAAAAGAAAAAAAGCAATGTTATATATATAGATAGAAATAAAAAAACTGGACAAATAAGTACAAAGAATACAAATAAAAATACAACTAAAAAATCAAATAATATAGAAAAGAATAAATCGACAAAACCTAAGTCGACGGTAAAAAATACAAAGAGCAATGCTAAAAAGCCTAAGAAACTAAAAAAGACTAATGCAGGAAAGTCTATACCTAAAAAGAATGGGAGAAAAATCAAATGGGGAAGAGTTGCCATTGCAGTTCTTTTAGTTGTAGCATTGGGATTTTGTGGAGTTAAAGGTGTACAGATGATAAAAGGTAAACCGCTAAATAAAGTAGGGTCTACATCACAAAGTTCTTCTGGAGATAGTAGCGTATCTAATGATGAAAGCTCTAAAACAGAAGATAGCTCTAATTCTAAAACAAAACCAGTAAAAGGTCAGTATGACTTAGATGATGAGAAAAAACGGCAGTCAAAAAAATACAATATTGTAGTAGATGCTGGACATGGGGGAAATGACAAGGGATCTATTGACAGTACAGAAACTGTATACGAAAAAGACATCGCACTGCAGATAGCTAAAAAAGTAGCATCAAGACTGGGAAGAGAGTCTGATGTAAATGTAATAATGACTAGAACAGAAGATAAATATGTAAGCTTAGAAGAAAGAGCTGAAATTGCGAAGAAAGCAAATGCAGATGCTTTAATCTCTATACATCTAAATGCACAGAAAAAATACGGCGATGCAAATGGACTTGAAACATGGTACAGAAATGGTGCTACAGATGGATCTAAAGAACTTGCTAACTCTGTACAACAGACAACTGCATCTTATGTCGAGATAATGAGTAGAGGAATACTTCGGAACAGCTTTGAAATACTTAGAGAAACTACGATGCCAGCAGTATTAGTTGAATGCGGATTTATAACTAATGTATCTGATATGAAAAAACTAAAAGATCCTAACTACCAAGATATGTTAGCTGAGGGAATAATGCAGGGTACGCTTACGTTTTTAGATGAGAAAAATGGTAAAAATTAATTAAATAAATTTTATCTATTTTGAGGGGCTTATTATGGAAAAATTTAAAGCAGCGAGATTATATGAAAATAATTTAGATATAGAAAAAAGGAAAAAATCTGGAATTTACTATACTCCTGCAGAAATAGTTGAGTATATAGTAGATAATACAGTTGGAAAATTAGATGTGCTAAAAAATCCACGTCCTAAAATTTTGGATTCATCATGTGGATGTGGGAATTTTCTTGTGTACGCATTTGATAGATTGCTTGAAATTTTTGAGGGAAAATCTGATGAATTAGTTGAAAAATACGGTGATGAATGTTTTAAAAAAGAAAATTTACCTAGATATATTTTAAAAAATTGTATATACGGGACTGATATAGATAGCGATGCTGTAGAAATAACCAAGATGCTTTTGACAAAGACTGCTATTACGGGAACTTATGATGAATCAAGTATAAGCGATGATTTGTATGAAGAAGAAAGCTGGGATGAATATAAAGCGACTTATTTAAGGGAGTTTGAGTGTAATACAGGTATATTTGATATGAATATATATAATAAGGATGGATTGAATATTGATTGGGGAACAAAATTTGATATTATAATCGGAAATCCACCTTATGTAGGGCATAAGCTTCTTACAAAGGAGTATAAGCAGTTTATAATGGATAAATACAAAGAGGTTTATAGAGATAAATCTGATTTGTACTTCTGCTTTTACAAAAACTCTATAGAATTGCTAAAAAAGGATGGAGTAATCCATTTAATAACGCCGAGATATTTTTTAGAGAGTATATCTGCGGAATTGCTCAGAAAATATTTAGAAAAAAATGTGGAAATAGAGGAAATTATAGACTTTCTTGGAGCAGAGGTATTCGACTGTGTAGGTATTTCTGCATGCATAATACGAATGAGAAAAAAAGGATATGGAATTTCTACAACCAATATATATAGAAAGAAATCAGATAAGTATGTATATGTAAATGATAGAAAAAATCTTGTCGAGAGTGTAGAGGAAATAAAGAATAATACAAAAGATTTTGAGAGCATAAAAATATCTACAAGTAGATTGCAATCAGATTGGATTATAGCAAACGAAAAAGATATGGAGCTGTATCTTAGAATTGAAAAAATGCAAGGGTATAGGCTTTATGAAATAGCGGAAAGTTCTCAAGGTGTTATAACTGGATGCGACAAGGCGTTTATCTTAAAAAACAACGATAATAGATTAAAAAATATAACGCCTAAACTTTTGAAAGACCTTGCAAAGAGTAGGGATATAGAAAAATATGTAATTCCTAAAGTTAATCACAAGATGATATATTCTAATGATATAAAATGCGAGGATGATGAGAAATATATATTTGAAAATTGTATAAATCCGTACAAAGAAAAGTTAGAAAATAGAAGAGAGTGCTTAAAGTGTATTAGAAAGTGGTATGAACTACAGTGGGGGAGAGAAAAAAGCGTATTTGAGAGAACTAAAGTTATGTATCCCTATAAATCTAGAGAAAATAAATTTGCTGTAGATTACGATAATTTATACAGCAGTGCAGATGTATATTCTTTTTATTTAAAGGATGAGTACAAGGAAGAATTTTCATATGAGTATATTGTAGCTCTTTTAAATTCTTCAATATACGACAAGTATTATAAAATAAATGCAAAAAAGATGAGTAGGGGAATTTATGATTATTATCCTAATAAAGTTATGAAGATGAAGATCTTTAAGGGAGATAATTATGAAAAAATAGAAGAATATTCCAAAAAAATTATGGAAAAAAAGCTGAATATATCGGATAATATAGATAAGCTTATACAAAAGATAGATTTGTTAGTTGAGGAAGATATCTTTAAAGACAAATTTTAATAAGATGCATTTTGCATCAGAAGAGGTGTATTATGAGAGGTCTAGTTCTTGAAGGTGGAGGTACAAAAGGTGCCTACCAAATAGGTGCATATAAAGCACTTAAAGGAATGGGTATGGATTTTCAAGGAATTACAGGTTCTTCAATAGGTGCATTGAATGGTGCATATATGGTTCAGGATGATATACGTATTATGGAGGAAATATGGCTTGAGTACGATTATAAGCATTTTATAAATGTAGATTTTGAAACGTATGAAAAGCTAAAGGATATGGATTTGAGCATGAAGCGGATGAACCAGATTCTTTCTCTTATAAAGAAGTCATTTAAAGAAAATGACGGAATCGACATTACTCCACTTAGGGAGATGCTAGAGGATACTTTGGATGAGGATAAAATAAGAAACAAGGGAATAGACTTTGGAATGGTTACTATGTATATAGATAAAAAACTAAACCCACAGTCATTGTTTTTAGAGGATATACCAAAGGGAAGACTAGTGGACTATCTAATAGCGAGTGCCAGTCTACCTATATTCAAAATGAATGTAATGGACAATAAGCTATATGTAGATGGAATGTTTGTCGACAATCTACCTATTGGAATGCTTGAAAAGAAAGGCTACAAAGATATAGTAGCAATTAGAATTCAGGACAATCTACAGGGTACAATAAGTATAAAAAAACACAGCGACTTAAATCTAAAAGTGGTGTATCCGTCAGAATATCTGGGTGGCTCTATGAATAAAGATAGAGATCATATTCAGAAAAATATAAACTTAGGATATTTGGATACTATGAAAACTTTTGAAAAGTACGATGGAGTTAGATTCTATTTTAGAAACGCCGGAAATATTACAGAAGATATGTGTTTTGAAAAAATAAGGCGTATGAAAAAAGAAGATATAAAGCTTTTATGCCAGGTATTCAATATTAGAAGAAATCCTGATCTAAGAACTTTAATGGAGGCTATTATTCCAAAGGCAGGCGAGTTGTTATCGCTGCCAAAGAATTTTACCTACAGAGATTTATACTTTGCGTTTTATGAAAATGCACTTGAGCGCAATGGAAAAAATAGGGTTAAAGTATACGATATTAATTCAGTAATAAATGATACATATCGTGACAATTTAATAGATTATAGAGAGTTCCGTAGAGAAGAAGTTAGGCTTAATATTAAACAAAAGAAAGAACACAGAAAATCTGTTCTTGTAGATTGCTTTATATCTAATTTAAAATAGTGTAATATATACTGTGAATTATGTATATCAATATACTTTTAGACGTGATAATCTACCAAAATTTGTAAGAAAAACATATCTTTTATGTTATACATAATATTTTTAAAAATTTTTATTAAAATATTAATGAAAGTTGTCGAAAAAAATAAAATTTAGTAGTATAATAGAAAAAGATAGCCGAGTGGGAACTTAATAATACCGTCGGACAAAAAATGTCCCACTAAAGTGGGGTAGATATAGATAATATAATTTAAATTTAATTTAAAAAACACTTCAGGAGGAATTTAAAAATGGAAAAAAAATTAACAGTTATCAATGAAACAGGTTTACACGCTAGACCAGCAGGAATGTTCGTTAAAGGAGCATCTGAATTCAAAGCTACAGTAGAAATAGAAGCTAATGGTAAAAAAGTAAACGCTAAATCAATAATGGGTGTAATGAGCTTAGGTTTATCAAAAGGAACTGAATTCACTTTAATAGCTAACGGAGAAGATGAAGAAGCAGCTATAGCTAAATTATCAGAAATGGTTGAATCAGGATTCGGTGAATAAGAATCGGTTATAAATAATTATCTTTTAGGAGGATATGGTTATGGCATTCAAAGGAACTGGAGCTTCTCCTGGTATAGCACTAGGTAAAGCACTTGTTGTAGAACATAAAGAGCTTGTTATAGAAAAAAGAACTATAACAGATGTAGATGCTGAAATAGCTAAATTAAGAGAAGCTGTTCAGGTATCTAAAACTGAACTAGAAAAAGTTAAAGAAAAAGCAGCTAAAGAACTAGGTGAAGCAGAAGCTGAAATATTCGGAGCACACCTTTTAGTTTTAGAAGATCCAGAATTAACTGGAGCAGCAGAAGCTAAAATAGCTGATGAAAAAGTTAATGCTGATTTCGCATTAAATGAAATAAAAGAAATGTTTGTTGCAATGTTTGAATCTATGGACAATGAGTACATGAGAGAAAGAGCAGCAGACATAAAAGACGTTACAAACAGAGTGTTAAGACACTTATTAGGAATAAAAGTAGTAGATTTATCTGCATTAGATGAAGAAGTAGTACTAGTTGCTCACGACTTAACTCCATCAGATACAGCTACTATGAACAAAAAAATGGTTTTAGGATTCCTTACTAATATAGGAGGAAGAACTTCTCATACAGCTATAATGGCTAGAACTCTTGAAATAGTAGCAGTTGTAGGTCTTACTGATATAACTGAAAACGTTAAAGATGGAGATTTCGTAGTATTTAATGGTGATACTGGAGAAGTTATAATAAACCCAGATGAAGAAACTAAAGCAGCTTATGCAGCTAAAAAACAGGCTTTTGAAGAAGAAAAGAAAGCTTTAGAATTATTAAAAGGTAAAGAATCTGTTACTTTAGATGGTAGAAGAGTAGAATTAGCAGGTAATATAGGTACTCCAAACGATATAGAAGGTCTTATAAAAAATGACGCTGAAGGTGTTGGACTATACAGAACTGAATTCTTATACATGGACTCAGACAAATTACCAGAAGAAGATACTCAGTTTGAAGCATATAAAGCAGTATTAGAAGGAATGAGCGGTAAACCAATCGTTATAAGAACTCTTGATATAGGTGGAGATAAGAAATTAGACTATCTTCCTCTAGATGAAGAAATGAACCCATTCTTAGGATACAGAGCTATAAGATTATGCTTAGATAGAACTGATATATTCAAAACTCAGTTAAGAGCATTATACAGAGCTAGTGTATATGGTAAATTAAGAATAATGTTCCCAATGATATCTTCATTAGAAGAATTATTAAAAGCTAAAGAAGTAGTTAAAGAAGTTCAGGCTGAATTAGATGCTGAAGGTATAGCATACGCAAAAGATGTAGAAATAGGTATGATGATAGAAGTACCATCTGCAGCAGTTATATCAGACGTACTTGCTAAACACGTTGACTTCTTCTCTATAGGAACAAACGACTTAATACAGTACACTACTGCAGTTGACAGAATGAACCAGAAAATAAGCTACTTATACAACCAGTTCAATCCAGCTGTGTTAAGACTTATAAAAATGGTTATAGACAACGCACACAAAGAAGGTAAATGGGTTGGAATGTGTGGAGAAGCAGCAGGAGATCAGATGATGATACCAATACTTCTTGGATTCGGATTAGATGAATTCTCTATGTCTCCAATATCTATACTTCCAGCAAGAAAGCTTATAACTTCAGTAAATGAAGCAGATATGAAAAAATTTGCTGATGAAGTACTAGCAATGGGAACTGCTGAAGAAATAAAAGCACACGTTGCAAATACTTTCTGTAAATAATTGAATAATAATAGGCTGTTGCGATTTTGCAGCAGCCTTTTTTTGACTTAACACAAGTATTCGCGCTCCAGGCTTCGGCGCCTCGTCCATATATTTAACACATTTATAGGTTACGAGGCGCCTGCAGAATTGTCGGTGCGAATTACTTGTATTTAAGTCTTTTAAAGGCTGTCTGCAAGATAATCGCTAACAGCTATTTTTTATTTAATTTATTTTCATAGAAAGTATTTGCAATCATGTGCTTATTCTTTGCGCAGTTTGAGAGTTTTGCAATCGTGTGCTTATTTCTTTGCGCAGTTTGGAAAGTGGGTTATATTTTTTTGTTTTTGGTTATTATGTATTTGGAGGGGGATTTGTGTTTGAGTGAAGTTTTTAGGGTAAGTGTTTGATAAATGCTTAAAAGAAGGTAGACTTTTTTCTTTAAATACTTTAAAATTATATAGGTATAGTAATGTGAATTTTTTATTAGAGAGGAGATACGAGATGCTAAGAAGAGTGAAGTCTTTAGCTTTGTGTGCTGTGCTTGCTTTTTCTGTTTTTGCGACTGGATGTACTAAGGATTTAGTTACTAAGGTTACAGATAAGAATGTTAATGGAATAGTTAGCGATTATACACAGGTGTATAAGTATTATGAGAAGCTAAGAAAAGATATATTATCAATAGATAAATTAAGACATAAGGGTGGTAGTGAAAAAACTGCTCAGAAGCTAACAGCTGATATAGAGAAGAATCTTACTAAGGTAAAGGATCTTGAATATAATTACGATAATATGTACAATGCTCAGAAATACCTTGAGAAGTGCTATAAGGATATAAAGAAAGCTAGTGAGGGTGCTATAGGAAACCACGATAAGTACGATAAGAATATAGTTAAGTTTAAGGAAAATTTTGGGGAGTTTAAGAGATATATGGCTCTTGCAAGAAATGATATAGCAAAGGTTAGAGGTACATCAGATGAAGGCTCTAGTGTTGTAGAGGATAATACAACTACAGATGATGCAGCTACAACTGATACAGAAGCTTCTACAGAGGAAAAAGATGCAAATGATATAATAACAGGTGTTGTTGAAGATGTTAAAAAACGGAATAAAGGAGAGGACTTAGACGCTGATTTAGAAAGTGCTATAAAAGAGAATGGATTCCTTTCTGGTCAGGAGTATAAAGCCAACGGTGGAAGTGAAGCAAATATAGATAAAGAAGCTAAAAAGATGTTTGAAGAGCTTGAAAATGACAACCCTATAAAAGCTACTCAGAAATCAAAAGCTAAAAAAATATTTATAAATGCATTTAAAGAAGGATATGCAGACTATAATTAGAGATTTAAATAGTTGTATAGAAGAAAAATATAGAAGTATATTATAAAAATATGGAAATATATTAGACGATAATTTTGGAGAATTTATAAAATTATCGTCTATTTTTTTGTTTGAAATCATTATTTTTTTGCTGATAAGCAAATTATATTCAAGGAAATACTTACGAATTTATTATCTATAATACTTATAATAATAAGAATAACTTATCAAAAAACGAGAAAAAATTAAATTTGTTTGTGAGAAGAATTTGACGCAGAGTGTTTGAATAGCTAAATTATATGATTTTTTCCATGAAAAAAATACAATTGTGACAAAAAATGGAATCTAAAATATTAAAGAAAAATCAAAAAAATCTGAAATAGTTCTTGCATAGTTAGTTATATA
>SAMEA3387476__coassemble_1824_pt1 | contig 13463 bp, 11 predicted proteins | sample SAMEA3387476__metabat2_low_PE_029 | metagenome-assembled genome bin SAMEA3387476 (sample SAMEA3387476) | Felis catus | biome: Faeces | place: United Kingdom | collected 2012
TAGTTAATTTATCTTTTTTTAATAATTTCAAAGGATATTTATCGCTGTATTTTACTAATTTCAATCATATCTTTTCTTTATAAATTTCAATATTTAGTAACAACATCAGTAACAACTTACACTTCTTATAACTTTTTATCAATGTATAGTTAGTATGTATATTTTCAATTCTAAAAAATATTTTTACCACATTTTTTTCATTTATTTATGTAAACAAAAAAAATAACGGAACTTTCAAAGTCCCGTTATCTCTTTTTTAACCCTTATTAAACACAATATATAAATACTGTGATATTTTTTATACAATTACACCTTATATACACTTTATAATATAAAACTTAATCTATCTTATAATGATTTAGCTACATATTTTACTAAATCTACAGTTCTTGCTGAATATCCCCATTCATTGTCATACCAAGAAAGTATTTTAAACATTTTATCTCCCATTGATAATGTAGATAATCCATCTACTATAGAAGATCTTTCATCACCTTTGTAGTCTACAGATACTAATGGTTCTTCACTGTAGCCTAATATACCTTTCATAGAGCCTTCAGAAGCTTCTTTGAATGCTGCATTTATTTCTTCTACTGTTGCTGGTTTTTTAAGCTCACAAACTAAATCTACAAGTGATACTGTAGGAGTAGGTACTCTAAGTGCAAATCCATTTAATTTGCCTTCTAACTGTGGTAAAACTTTAGACACAGCTTTAGCTGCTCCTGTTGTAGTAGGTATTATAGATTCTCCAGCTGCTCTTGCTCTTCTTAAGTCTTTATGAGTTTTGTCTAATATTCTCTGGTCATTTGTGTAAGCATGTACAGTTGTCATTAAACCTTTTTCTATACCAAATTTATCATCAAGAACTTTAGCAAATGGCGCTAAGCAGTTAGTAGTACATGATGCATTAGATATTATGTGGTGATTTGCTGGATCATAATCTTCTTCATTAACACCCATAACTATTGTAACATCTTCATTTTTACCTGGTGCAGTTATTATAACTTTTTTAGCTCCAGCTTTTATATGTTTAGATGCTTTTTCTCTATCTTTGAATATACCAGTTGATTCTACTACTATATCAACGCCTAATTCTCCCCAAGGTATATCTTCTGGATCATTACATCTAAATATTTTAATTTCTTTACCATTTACTTCCATAACGTTTTCCCCAACTACAGAAGCTTCCCCATTAAACTTACCATAGCATGAATCGTATTTAAATAAATGAACTAATGTTTCAGTGTTTGCTCTAGCATTTAATGCTACTATTTCTATATCGTCTCCAAATTCAGTCTGAGCTAATCTTAAAACTGCTCTCCCTATTCTTCCGAATCCATTTAAACCTACTTTAATTGACATTTATACGTCCTCCCTATATACAATAAAAGTTTTAAATTTAATATGTTGATTTATTATGTCTTATTACATTAATCAGTATACACTATTTATTTTATTTATTCAACATTTTTTAATGTTAATTTATTATTTATGTTCTATACTTTTATTTATTGTATATTAATATACTTTTTTTCTTTATAAAAGGTATTAATAAATACTATTTCGACAAAAAATACCATACTTTTTATAGAATTTCATCGTAAATTTTTAATATATTTAATTTCACAATAAAAAAAGAGGTTTTATTTTACAATAAAACCTCTTTTAGATTATAATTCATATATATTTAACCTATTAAACTATATCCGTTTAATTTGTTTTAGTAACTTAATCAATAGTACTTTAAACAGCATGTACTCCCGCTGGTATATTTGTTTTTTCAACTTCAACTCTATTAGTTCTACCTAATCCATATATAAAATCGATTGTTTTACCACTTATTAGAACAGCTACTATTGAATATACTAACTGAACTGCTGGTATGTAACTCACTGAAAGTAAAAGTACTACACCGTCTGTTATTAAGTACACTGTACTTAATTTTAATGATGTTACTTTTGAAATTATCATTGCTAAGGCGTCGTCGCCCCCTGAAGCACAACCTACTCTCATCATTATTCCACAGCCTACACCAACTGATAAACCACCTAAAACAGCTGACGCAAACATTCCCATCTGAGGAAGTAGTGGTCCTACAGTTTCAAATATATCGTATAAAACTGAGAATCCTACAGATGCTCCAACTGAGTATATAAAGAATTTTTTACCAAACATTTTAAATCCCATTATCAATAAAGCTATATCTAGTATTGCTCCTGCTATGGAAACATCAAATCCAAATATGTTTTTTAATAGTAAAGTTATCCCTAATACTCCTCCTTCTGTAATACTGTTTAAATAGTAGAAGTTGTAAACTCCAAATGCTAATATTGTCGATCCTATTAGTATTAAAGATATGTCCTTTAAAGATCGCCTGTCATACATACTATCCCTTCCTTTTCTTTTTGTTACCACAATTATAAACAATAAAAAAAGTAAAGTAAAGCTTAATTTTTCGAATTAAAATTTAAGAGCTACTTGTTAAATTTCAAGTAGCTCTTTTTCGATTTTTTTATTTATTTTTTCATAACACTAACCAAGATATAGTAATTTCAACGTATGTATCGTTTTCTTATTTGCGTTTTGTTTTTATTAATTATGTATTTTCTTAGTATTAATAAACAGTGAGTTTTTATTAATTTTTTTCTAGTTTAGAAATAATAAACAATCGCTATTTTTTGTACTTTGTTTAGTTATACTGACTTTTATCTTTATATTAACTTAAATCGAATTTATAAAATGTCTACTAAAATAAGTTCAAAGCATTGAAATTACTTATTCAGAAGTTATTTCAAGTCTTCTCTTCCGCCTTCTGTATAGTCTTGCATTTATTTCGTACCCAATAACGATAACCCAACTACTGAAATAAAGCCATGTTAGTAGCACTATAATCTCCCGGAAGCTTCCATATATGGCGCTGTAGTTAGAAAAGTTATTAGTATAGTATGAATATAAATAAGACATTAAGAACCAACCAAATGTTGCAAATATTGCCCCTGGTGCTACTTTTTTAGCTGATAGATTTATATTAGGTGTGTATTTGTATAATAAAGTAAACACTATTATAGTAGCAATTGTACCTATTGCGTATCTGGTTATGTTCCAGAGGTTGAAGAACACCTTATCAAATCCCAAATAGCTAAATATAACAACACCTATCTTTTCACCATAAACCAACAGAATCATAGAAGTAAATATTAGTACCAAAAGCATAAACGTAAATATCATAGATATCATCATTACTTTTAAAAACGATCTTGTTTCTGGCGAGTAGAATGCTGAATTCATTCCTTTTATGAGTGCTTTAACTGCTCTAGAAAATGTCCACATAGTCAAACAGAAGCTGACTACCATATAGTGTGTATTTCTTTTTTCTACAGCAGACTTTACAACTAAATCTACAAATCCTATAGCTTTAACTGGTATTACCTGCTCTATCATATCCACATACTTTGTTATCTGTAGTACAGGTACATATGCAACTGTTGAAACTGTAAACATTAAAAATGGAAATATTGACATTGTAAGGAAGAATGCAACCTCCGCTGCCTTAGAACTAAGTCTACTGTAATTCAACTTTGCAAATATATGATTTATTTTTTTTCTATCTAACATAGATAACCTCTCCATTCAAATTTAGGCTAGACCCATAGTTTCTCTAAAGTCCATTACTCCTGTAGTTACCTCACTTCTATCAAAATTAGCTTCTGCTAACTCCTCATCAGATTTTTCCATAACCATAGTGTAGAATTCTATAGCTATGTACTGTAAATTTTCTGTAGGGTTATTTTCTGCTCTATCAAAAAGGAATTCCTCGGCTTCATTTATTTTATTTTCAAAAACTAATCTCTTTAGAGTTATAAGGAATATTTCCTCATCCGGATCATATACAACATCCATATCTACATAGTCGCTGTATTTTTTGCCAAGCAACATCTTTGCGATCTGTTTTTTTATAGTATTTATAACCTCGTCTATTATTGGCATTTTTACCACCTCGTTTTTATTTTTATTTTAAATTTAAAAAGATAAAGTTGATTGCTAAAAACAATCAACTTTATTATTCTTTTTATTATATTGTATCTTTTATCCGTTATATAGTCTATATCTTTTTAAGAGTTATTCTATTGTGGATATATTAATCTACTGATTTTAGAGATTCAACCATTTCAACCTTCTTTAGTTTTTTATTCATTACAAGGTTTACTATTGTTCCCATAACTATAGTAAGTACAAACGCTGCTGCATAGCTAAGTGGATTTATAAGTCGTCCAAACATCATATTTTCTACTTCAACGGTTATCATTATAAACTGGTGAAGTATTACCCCTAATCCAAGCCCTACAACAGCACCGATTAATGTAAGTATTACATTTTCTCTATAGATATATGCAGATACCTCTTTATCATAGAATCCAAGTACTTTTATAGTGGCAATTTCTCTTATTCTTTCTGAAATATTTACATTACTTAAATTATAAAGAACTACAAACGCTAAAGCTCCTGCAGATACTATCATAAGTAATACTACATAGTTTAGAGATTTTATAGTATCTGAGAACCCGTCTTTTATTCCAGTAGTAAATACTGTTCCATTAGCACAAGTAGAGTCTATTATCTTACTTGCCATTTTATCTTCTTGATCTATTGTTATACTATCATCTAAAACTCCATAAATTCTATTACTATCTGCATTTCTATTAAATAATTCTTTATAGTAATCATTAGTCATATAGATATAGTGGTTTACATAGTTTTCCGTAATTCCAGAGATTACAGCTTCTGCACTGACATCATTTTCATTTAATATTTTAACCTTATCTCCTACTTTTGCATCTAGGTTTCTAGCCGCTTTTTCTGAGATAACAATTCCCTTGTTGTCTAGTTTTATCGGTGTATGAGATTTTCTCTCTCTTAATTCTATAAAGTCTTTAAATGTGTTTTTGTTTTCTGGTATTACAACCGTTACTTCTTTTTCTTTATTGTTTATCATTACCTTTGCGTTCTGATTGTGGAACATTCCTATTTCTTTTACACCTTTTTCATTTGAAATAAGTGATTTTAGATATTCTACATCTTCTGTTTTTTCATCTGAGTCATAACTAGCAGTCATACTATACTTGTTTAACTCTCCAAACTGTACATCTACTATCATCTGAATTGAGTCCCTTACTCCAAATCCTGTAAGTATAAGCGCTGTACATCCAGATATACCTAGCACAGTCATAAGAAATCTCTTCTTATATCTAAATATATTTCTAAGAGTTACTTTCCAAATAAATCCTATCCTATTCCAGACAAATCCTATTCTTTCTAAAAGTATTCTCTTACCATTCTTTGGTGCTTTAGGTCGCATAAGTATAGCTGGAGCTTCTATTAATTCTCTTCTACAAGCTGCAAATGCTGCAAATGTAGTTACAAATATTGATGTAGCTATTGATAGTACTGTTATAAATAAGTCTGTTCTAAGCTCAACTTTTGGAACTGTGTACATAATAGCATATGCATTGTATATTACTGTAGGGAATAGAGTATATCCAACCAACAATCCAATTATAGAACCTATTGCGCTGGCAGACATAGCATATACTATGTATTTTTTAGCTATCATTCCTGGAGTATATCCAAGTCCTTTTAGTGTTCCTATGTTTATTCTCTGCTCATCTACCATTCTAGTCATTGTAGTAAGTGCTACAAGTGCTGCAACTAGTACAAAGAATACTGGGAATATTCCAGCTAGTGCATCTATACTATCTGCACATCCACCGTATTCAGCAGCAGAATACTGTTTATCTCTGTTTAGTACATACCATTCCGGCTTTTCAATTTTCTTTATCTCATCTTCTGCTTCTTTTAAATCTTTTTCTGCCTTTTTAAACTCGTCTTTAGCTTCATTTTTTGCTTTTTCAAGTTCCTTTTCACTATCAACTAGTTTTTTCTCATTTTTCACTAGTTCTTCTTCAGCTTTTTTGAATTCTTTTTCAGCTTTTTCTTCCATAGTGTAAAGTTTAGATCTTTCAGTTTTTATCTTTCTCTGATTTCTATCCAGTTCAGATTTTGTCCGAGATAATTTTCTTTCTCCAGATTTTATCTGATTTTTTATGCTTTGAATCTTAGCATATCCTGCATTGTACTGCCCTTCAAGAGCCGAAAGATTTTCTCTGTATTTTGAGATTGTCCGTGTAAGTGTAGCTTTTTCTTCCTCTGATATATCAGGCTTTCCAAGCTGTGATTCTAATCCTGATATATTAGATTTTAAAGAATCTATATTGCTTTTTAGAGGTGCAAGCTGACTTTCGGCACTGCTTATTTGAGAATTAGCTTGTTGTTTTTTAGATTCAAATTCTTTTTTTGCGGCTTCATACTGCTTTCTTCCACTCTTTAATTTAGCTTCTGCTGAGTCTAGCTTTTTAAATCCGTCTTTTATCTGTTTTTTTGTTTCTGCTTTTTTAGTTTTTAATTCTTGTTTTCCGTCTTTTATTTCTTTTTCGGCTTTGTTTATTTTATCTTCTGTTTCCTTTTTCTTGTCGTTATATTCTTTTTTTGCCTTATTTAGCTCATCTGTAGCTTCTCCAACAACTTCATTGTATCTATGTTCAATTCTTTCATCTGTTATTTTATCAATTTGGTCTTCTGTTTTTTTAACGGTATCTTTGTAATCCTGATAGAATGATGTTTGCTCCTTTGCTCCTTTTGCTGTTATATACATCTCTGTATAAGCCTCAGTTTTAAAGTCATTTTGAGGAACAAGCATTATACCATCTACACTTCCAGATCCTATTGAAGAATTTCCAAACTCATATGATAGATAGTATGGTGTTTCTACTAGACCTACTATTTTATAGTTATCTTTTTTTAGATTTTCACTCAATTTATCTTCGGTACCAGATTTTATCTTTAGAGTTTTTCCTATTTTTAAATTAAGATGGTCGTATTTTGGCTTTAATACAACACATTCACCTGAGTTTTTAGGAAGTCTTCCCTTTATCAATTTTACTCTGTTTATATAGTCCTTGTTGTCATTAGATAAATCATCTGTAGGAAGAGCATGAACTTTTAATACTCTATCCTGGTCTTTTACATTGGTTATAACGTCCATAGAATAAGTTGGAAATACCCCTTCTACGGTATCTAGCTTCTTAATAGCATCTACATCGTCATCAGTTAAACCAAGCGTAGATATTACCTCTACATCCATGAAGTTATAATCATCATAATAATTATCAACTGTATTTCTCATTACCTTAGGAGATACCTTTATTCCAGAAAAGAATGCAACACCTAGAGCAACAATCAACATTATAGAAAAATATCTTCCCTTAGATTTTAAAATATCCCTTAATATATCTTTATTAAGCGCTTTTTTCATTACCATTCAATCCTTTCTATTGGAACAGGATTTTCGTTTTCAGTAATACTTTCAATCATTCCATTTTTTACTTTTATTACTTTATCTCCCATTGGAGTTATAGCAGAGTTGTGGGTAATAATTATAACTGTCATTCCCATTTCCCTACAAGTTCTTTGTAATAATTTTAATATAGCTTTACCTGTATTGTAGTCCAAAGCTCCAGTAGGCTCATCACAAAGAAGTAATTTAGGATTTTTTGCAAGTGCTCTTGCTATTGCAACCCTCTGCTGTTCTCCTCCTGATAACTGAGCTGGGAAATTGTCTTTTCTATTTTCAAGACCAACTTCCTTCATTATATCGTCTATATCTAGTGGATTTTCACATATCTGAGTTGCAAGTTCTACATTTTCTTTAGCTGTAAGGTTCTGCACTAGATTGTAGAACTGGAAAACAAATCCAATATCGTATCTTCTATAAGTTATAAGATCTCTATCGCTATAATTATCTATTCTTTTTCCATCTACAATAATTTGACCTGATGTTGCAGTATCCATTCCACCTAAAATATTTAGAATTGTACTCTTACCAGCACCACTTGCCCCAACTATTACAACACATTCTCCTTTATCAACAGAGAAGTTTACACCATTAAGTGCGGCAATTTCTACCTCACCCATTTTATATATTTTTTTTACATCTTTAAATTCTATATATTTGCTCATATTTCTTACCTCTGTTACAAAATTTATCTTTAAAATAATTATAGCATAAAGCAAATGTAAATTATATAACGTGGATTTCCAAAAAAACATAATATTTTTTTGAATAAAAAAAGGACTATTACAAATTATTGCAATAGCCCATTTATACATTCTATTTATTCAATCTTATTTGAAGTATCTATTTAATAATCCTAAGAATGCTTTACCATGTCTAGCTTCATCTTTACACATTTCGTGAACTGTATCATGTATAGCATCTAATCCTAGTTCTTTAGCTCTCTTAGCTAGTTTTAATTTACCATCAGTTGCTCCGTATTCAGCGTCAACTCTTAATTCTAAGTTTTTCTTAGTTGAAGTTTCAACTACTTCTCCTAATAATTCAGCAAATTTAGCAGCGTGTTCTGCTTCTTCGAAAGCTATTCTTTTGTAAGCTTCTGCTACTTCTGGATATCCTTCTCTATCTGCCTGTCTTGACATTGCTAAGTACATACCAACTTCTGTACATTCACCAGTAAAGTTAGCTCTTAATCCTTCAACAACTTCTTCATCTACACCTTTAGCAACACCTATTCTATGTTCGTCAGCCCATACTCTTTCTCCGCCCATTTCTTCGAATTTTTCTGGACCTACTTTACATACTGGACATTCTGCTGGTGCAGTTTCTCCTTCATGTATATATCCGCATACTGTACAAACCCATTTTTTCATAATCTTAATCCTCCATAATCTTTAATTTCTAATTTTTATATTCAAATTCTTTTTAAAGAGTTTTGTCTTATCTCTTATGGTATTTATATACCCGGTGATAAATAGCTTAAACATATTTTTTTAAAATTTTTTCACTTTTTTTAAATATTTTTTTATTGAGCATTTTCTCTATTAATCGTATTTTTAAATTAGCCTTTATATTGGATTAGATTACTTACTTATCTTTCGTTTTTATGAATTTATATCTATTGTTGCATATTTACTATCATTATTTATGTTTCTTTACAGGTTTTTTATAACTCTACTTATTAGCTTAGCAAAATTAACTTTCACTTTTTCAGTTGTTTCTATTACTTCTTTGTGATTTAATTTTGTTTCTGATATTCCCGCAGCCATATTTGTTATACAAGACACTCCTATTACCTTCATTCCACAATGTGCTGCAACTATAACTTCTGGTACTGTAGACATTCCTACAGCATCTCCACCTAAAACCTGAACCATTCTTATTTCAGCAGGTGTTTCATAGTTTGGTCCTGAGAAGAATGTATAAACACCTTCTCTTACTTCTATCCCCTCTTCTTCAGCAGATTTTTTTACTAAATCTCTATATTCCTTATTGTACGCATCTGACATATCTGGAAATCTAGGTCCTATTCTGTCGTCATTTTTACCTATAAGAGGATTTGAGCCACTTAGGTTTATATGATCTTTTATAATCATTAAATCTCCTGCATTAAAGTCTTTATTAGCACCACCAGCTGCATTTGTTACAATAAGTGTTTCTGCTCCAAGCATTTTCATAACTCTAACTGGCATAGTTGTAAGTGACTGAGAATATCCTTCATAATAATGGAATCTTCCCTGCATAGCAACAACATTTTTCCCTTCTAACTCCCCTATAATCAATTCCCCCGCATGACCTACTACAGTAGATACTGGAAAATTAGGTATGTCGCTATATTTTATTTTTACTGGATTTTTTATATTTTCAGCCATAGCACCAAGACCTGATCCAAGTATAAGAGCTATTTCTGGTTTTATATCAGTTATCCCCTTTATATATTCAGTAGCCTCTACTATTTTTTCGTACATAAATTTTCACACCTTTCCAAGTTCAGTATTCTGTTTAACATATCATATCATTACAATAATATATTTTCAACACAAGTAAAGTTAATTTATTAAACTAAAAGAGCAGCCTCATAAAAAAATACTCGGCTGCCTTTAGGGATTATGTAACTTTGACTTTATGTTACCAGTTACCAATTTAAAATTGTTCCGCTATTCTATTTTAAACTTTTTTGTGTTTTAAGTCAACTATTTATATCATTTTATTTAATATTTTACATATAGATATAATTCTTAAATTTATTTGAATAATATTATTATAAAAAGTATGCTATTATATAATTATTAATAGGAAATGGAGGAGTAATTTTGATAAATATTTATATTGACGATTCAGGAAGCCGCAGCCTTAAAGATTTAGATCAGCCTATATATCTTTTAACCGCTGTTTGTATAGATAATAGATATTTTGGAGATATTAGCGAAAAATTAAAGGTAATAACAGATAGATTCAAGTTTAAAATCGAAAATACACTGCAATCATCTTTTGATAATAATACATATACATCTAATAGAGCCAATAAGATGTCAAAACTTTTAACCGATTTAGTTATCAGTGAAAACTTTGAGCTACATTGCTCAGAAATCATAAGAGGAGATATTCCATATATAATTTTGGATAAAGATGATAGGATAAATACCATTAAAAGAACTCTTAGAGTTGTAGAAAGCTATGATATACCTATATTTACTGTTTATTGTGATAAAAATGAGTTTTTAAATCGACATGGTAAAGGAAATGAGTCTGAATGTTTATTAAACAGAAAAATGACAGAGGCGCTTGTTGAAATGATTTCTATTTATTTAGAAAAAAACAATGAACAAGCTTGTATAATAGCTGACGAAGGTAATTATACTGTTTCTAACTATATGATTCCTTATCTTAGAGAAAATCCAAGCGAAAGAATAAGTTCTGAAATTATGCAGAAAAAAAGCTACGATAGTGTAAATATCCAGCTTGCAGATGTATGCGCTTATACAACTAATATGAAACTGATGCACAATATTAAAAAGGATAATTATAAGCATAAGAAGATTGCCGAGGAATTATTTACTGTTATAGAGAATTATAATACGTTAAATAGACTATTCTAAAAAATGCTGTCGTAAAATTTTACGACAGCATTTTTTAAAAGTTTAATTTTTCCTTTAATTCTAAAATCCATTTTTCAATCGCTTCTGCTAAAACATATTGTTGATTTAAAACTTCCATACCTGTTCTAGGTATTTCTGTATTATCTTTTTTTTCTTCTATATTAGTTTTTAAATATCCTTTTAAGATATTTATATTCTTTTCAATTTTTAATATACATTCCTTTTGATAATTCTCTGGTAAGTTTTCTAAATTTACAACTACTGCATTAAAATTTAAAAAGATATTTATAGGTTCATCTGATATCTTTAGCATCAATCTTTTGAATTCTTCTTCTCCATCGTTCGTCAATGTATAAACCACTTTTTCAGGCATATTACCCTCTTTTATATTTTTACCTTTTATTAATCCCTTTTTTTCTAATTGTATTGTTTTTTTATATATGGAAGGAGTACTAATTTTAACCCATTTTGAAATATTTCTATATTCTACTAATTTTTGAATATCATACGCTCCCATAGCTTTATCTTTTAACATTCCTAAAACTATTAAATCTATTGTTGACATATTATTCACTCCTATAATTTCTTTTAAAATATAACTTAATTTTACACTAGCTATAATTTATAGTATTAATTTTTATAATAATTGTCAAGAAATTAATATCTTAGATATTGACTTATACTATAATTTATACTACTATATATTATATCTTTTATAGTACTATATTTTACAGTAGTATAAAAGATGCAATATACATTTTAAGGGGGTTTTATAAATGAAACAAAAAAATAATAAAATTGAACTTTTAGGAAGCGCTCCTATATCACAATCATTAATATTACTTGGTATACCTATTATGATTGGTATGCTTATCAACGCATTTTATAATATAGTTGATGCTTATTTTGTCGGTAAACTTGGAGAAAGTGCTATGGCTGCAATTTCCATTGTTTTCCCTATTGGTCAGGTTGTTGTTGGATTAGGATTAATGTTTGGTAATGGAGCTGCTTCATATCTTTCAAGATTATTAGGAAAAGATGATAAAAAAACTGCCAATCAAGTTGCTAGTGTTGCAATTTATAGCAGTATATTTATTGGATTGGTTTTTATAATCATTACTCTAGTTTTTATGAAATCTATTTTAAAGTATCTAGGTGCAACTAGTACAATAATGCCTTATGCTTTACCATATGCAAGAATATACATATTATCTTGTATTTTTAATATTTTTAATGTAACTATGAATAATATTGTTGCCAGTGAAGGTTCTTCTAAAACTGCTATGTTAGCCCTTTTATTAGGTGCTATTGCTAATATTTTTCTAGACCCTATTTTTATTTATTATTTTAAGTTTGGTGTTATTGGTGCTGCTGTTGCAACTGCAATTTCTCAGTTTATATCCACACTTGTATATATAATTTATATTTTAAATAAAGAGAGTTATTTTTCATTTAGTATACGAAATTTTCATCCTACAAAAGAAATATTTTTTGAAATTTTTAAAATTGGTATTCCTACTTTAACATTCCAATTTTTAACAAGTCTATCTATCGCTTTAATAAACATTAATGCTGCTAATTATGGCGATACTGTAATTGCCGCAATGGGTGTTGTAACTAGGATAATTTCAATGTGTACTTTGGTTGTTTTCGGTTTTTTAAAAGGATTTCAACCTATAGCTGGATTTAGTTATGGTGCTAAAAACTTTGATAGATTAAATAAATCTATTAAAATATCTATTTTATGGTCTACAACCTTTTGTATTGTTACTGGGTTGATAACTATTATTTTTTCTAAGCAAATCGTTTCTCAATTTGCAAACGGAAATAATATTATGATTTCCTTAGGACAAAAATCTCTTATCGCTAATTCTTTATCTTTCTTTTTATTTGGATTTTATACAGTTTACTCATCTTTATTTCTTGCTCTCGGAAAAGGATGTAAAGGATTTTTACTTGGGGCTTGTAGACAAGGAATTTGTTTTGTTCCAGTTATTTTAATCCTTCCTACTTTATTAGGTATAGATGGTATATTATATGTTCAACCTATTGCTGATATTCTTTCTACTTTTGTAACTATTTTTATGGCTATAAATCTACATAAGGAATTAAATTTAGAAAAAAATAATATTAATCTATAAGAAAATAAGGATGTCAAATTAAAAATTTGACATCCTTATTTTTAGTAAATGAAAATTGAAACTCGTGATCTAGATTGCAGAAAAAAAGTGAAACCCGTCACCTCGTGTTTCACTTCTTTAATAATCTCATAAAATAATGTCTTAGAATATCCCCGTCATCTCGTGTCATATTCCAATCTATTTTCACCTATATATTAACATATCCATTACATTTTTTCAAATTTTTAGCAAATTTTTTCGAAACATTTAACCTATTTTTTATTTAATTTTTACACCTATATGTTATATATTTTTATTTATTATATAGTATATATC
>SAMEA3387476__coassemble_1832_pt1 | contig 13307 bp, 12 predicted proteins | sample SAMEA3387476__metabat2_low_PE_029 | metagenome-assembled genome bin SAMEA3387476 (sample SAMEA3387476) | Felis catus | biome: Faeces | place: United Kingdom | collected 2012
CTTCAACTACATCGTAATTATCAGCATACCAACAATTACATTCAGTTTTAAACATATATGCATTTTCTTTATTTATTTTTTCATCTAGATATATTACATCTACTTCTTCATTTGTCTTTCTGTTATAAACATATATTTTTTTCCCTAAAAAACCTAATTTAAATTTTGCATTGTTGATTCTGTGTTCCATATTATTTTCCTCCTAAATACTTATCTATTGATTTTATAATTAAATCACATTTATTTTTTAGTGATTTATTAACATCATTTTTATAAGGTTTTATTGTATCCTCTAAAATAGAATATGTTTTTGAATCATTTATAATGTAAGCTGTTTCATCTAGTATATGTCTTTTAAATGTATTTACAACATCAGTTAATTCATAGCAATAGGCATCTCTACTAGATAAACTCTTATAATCAGTATCAACATATGTATCATACCAACTTAAACTTTCTAATTCATCCATAATTGCACCTGTTATATATATGTCTTCAAAATTTCTTATTTGGTACGAACGTATTTCATCACAACCAAAGTCTGGCATTACATTAAATTCATTAAGTTCATTAGATAAATCTATTTCATTTGCAGTCAATTCTTTTAATTGTATATTTATTCTTTTTAATATATTTTCTATTTTTTTATTTTCTTCAAAGTAGAAATTTCCCTCTTCTTTTTTGTACTCTAAAAACTTGTATAATTTTTTCTGTTTATACTGAACTAATATATTTTGTATTATAGCCCTTCTTTGAGAGTACATTATTCTATCAAATTCATGAAGACCTTCAAGCTCTGCTTGACTATCACTTCTAAATTTAAATCTTGATTTTAAATTTGTTTCACCTATCTGTATTTGATATTCATTTTTTTCAAACTTCATTTCTTTATCAATTTGAACGTTAATATTATAATCATGTATTTCATCAAATACTTTTTTCTTTAGATTTTTCAAATTATCTATATTACTAGTATTCAATTCATTGCTATCTTCTAGTTCTATAGCCTTTGCTGGACATAATCTTACAATTTTTTCAAAATTAACTGCTTCTTCATCAGAAATATATCCATCTCCTTTTGCTACAATAGTTCCATCTAATTCTTCCTTTAATAAATTTGTCGCTAATATACATGCTCCACACTGTACACAATTATTAGATATTATTATTTTTTTCATTTTATAACCTCCTATTTAATCTATTAAACTATTGACACGTTTTAAATATTCCTCTCCTAGATTTATAACTTCTATACTTTTTTCTATAATTTCACCATTTTCATCAACTATCTTAGCATCAATAATTTTTTTTATTGTACTTGCTAAGTTCATACATCCCATTAATTGCTTCTTATCTTCAATGGAATAATTATTTCTGTCAAAACCATTTTCTTCTATAATATTACTAGTTGATATTATACTATTCATAAATAATAAATTTAACTTTGCCAATAAGTCTGACATTTTATTAGCTCTACCAACTATAAAATCATATAAAATACATTCACTATTACATTTTTCCTCTACTAAATAAGATTGTTTTTTTCTTATTCTAGCTGTGCTAAGATTTATCTCTGATTCTTTAAGAATAAGCGATGAAATATCAAAAAAATTAAAAATAAATGTCACTATCATTTGTTTATCTGTCATAGCCATATTTGATACATGTACCATATTACTTATTTCATTAACTGTATTTAAAGCTAAAAAATTATTTTGTATTTCTCTTATCGGTTCATTTTTATTAAAATTTATTTTTATTATTTTTTCATACACAGATAAAAAATCATTCATAGATGTAGATAAAATTCCTTTTTTTCTATTTGCTAGTTTTTTCATAGACATTTTTAATTCATTTATTTTATCTTCTCTATTTTTTTCTGCATTTGCTATTTTATTAAATGCTTTTATATTTATAGAATCTGCTTTTTCATCATTTTTATCAGCTTTTAACATATTATAAATAAAATTCATATATACCCCCTATAATATAAATACGCTATTTTCATCCATAAAAAATTCTTCAAATTCTTCAAAATCTTTAAAGTATACCTCTTCTTTAAAAATTTCTAAAATTTCATTAAGAGCATTAGAGAATATATTTACGTCATTATCTAATGTAGATTTATATATTTTTTCAAATGCATATTTTATCTTTTTATCATAATTTTCATTATGTACTTGTATCATTTTTTCAAGATTATCATTTTGTTTTTTTATCTCGCTAACTGCAGTATTTATCAACCTACTTACTTCTCTTAATCTTTTTTCATGTGCATTTACGGATTTTAATATATTAAGTATATTTCTATATACATTCATTATTATCATTGAAGCAATCATAAGAGCCACTCCAACAGATCCACCTATCATGCCTGCTAATATATTCAATCCACATTCATTTATATTAAGGAAAAATTCTTCTTCACTTATTTCCCCATTTAAATATGAAACTAAGTTTTCAGTTACATTAACACCTATAGTTACAACTCTAGTAATTACAAGTGTATTATTTAATTTACCTAAAGAATTTTGTAGTAAAGCTTTACTTTCATTACTAAGTGTATACTCTATTACTTCTTTACTTCCTCCTACTAATACAGATGTAGCTGAATAAGTTCCTATACTTTTACAAGTATCTATTGTTGCTTCTTTTAAATCTTTTTCACCTGCAGCAACCATACACATATTTTCTACAGAACTTCCAACTAATATAGTCATAGCATTGGCTGATTTTATTGATTTATCCGCACCTTCTTTAAAAAGATTTGATACCTTATTAATTGTTTTCTTTGAAATCTCTTTTTCTATATAAATTTCAGATTTTAACTGATCACCTAACATTTTTCCAATATTAGAATCTATCTTTTCTTTATCTTTCACTTTTTTTACTATATATTGAAAATTTGTTTTATTCCCTTTTGACTTATTAAATGATTCAGAAACAATAACTAAATTAGGATCAGCATTTACTATTTCTTTAATATCATCTGGAGTTATAAATTTATTATTTTTATGTCTATCATATACTCTTTCTATTGGAGTTATATGGTCTACATTTGATGTTTTACTTGTATCTTTTCTCTTATCATAATATAACTTTTTACCAGTATATTTATCAGTAGTAGTTTTTTTATCTTTAAATTTCCTATTTTTAAAACTATCTTTTCTATTATTTCTTCTACCTATATCATCAAATAATTCTCTATTGTACTTTTCTCCTAAACCCTTTTCATTATTTTCCATAATATACATCAGCTCCTATATTTAATATAAAATAAATTTAAATCAAAAAAAGCACAGAATTATCTTGTTAAAATAACTCTGTGCTTTTTTACATATTAATTTTTCATAAAAAAGGATAGTATTATAGCGTTTATTTATCTGTCTGTCTGTCTGTCTGTCTGTCTGTCTGTCTATAGATTTTAGCAAATAGCATAATTATAATACACTCCTTTTTTTAAAATTTCTATTTTCTTTAATATATATTAAGCTATAATATTTATTCTAGATATTAAAAAGTTGCTGTAGATACTACAACAACTTTTTTCACTTCAAAATTAAATTTAATTTTAAAATCCTCTAGTCTAACAATGGCCGGTTGCAGACTATTTTGTAACTATTATTAATGCTAGTGCATTTAAAAAGAATAAAACTGACACTACTTTAGTTACTTTGTTTAAAAATGCCTGTTTTCCCTTTGGTTTGAAGTATGTCTGATTTCCTTCTGCTCCATACTGAGAAGGCATAGCAGTTTTATTTTCCTGTGGCATTATAACTATTATTAAAGCTATACCAAGTATAACCTGTAACGCCATTAAAACATTAACCATACTGTTCCCTCCTGTTTATCGAATATATTCTTACATTTTAGTGTAACATATATTTCGCTATTTTTCAACAAAAGAAAAAGAGCCACTGCAAATTGCAATGACTCTATCCGTTTATATTAATCTTTGTCCTTGTATAGATAAAATTTATTTGATGGATAAATTTTAAAAGTTTTCTTATTTTATTATATTTTTTATGTAATCTATACTCGGATAAGATATTAATATCTTTTCTTTTAATTATTCAATACTCAAACATTCAATTAAATACTCAAATCTAATTTTCTAAATACTAATTCAAATTTTCTAAATCTCAATTCAAATACTATCTAACTATTAGAGAGTGACCAGTCATTTCTTTTGGCTGTTCCATTCCCATCATGTCAAGTACTGTTGGAGCTATGTCTGATAATCTTCCGTCGTCAAGAAGTTTTGCTTCTTTAAATTCTTCTCCAGCCACTATAAATGGAACTGGATTTGTTGAATGAGCTGTTACAGTTTTTCCTGTTTCAGGATCTGTCATAAGTTCAGCATTACCATGGTCAGCAGTTATTATTAAGCTTCCACCTTTTGCTATTATCTTATCAGCTAATTCTCCAACACATTTATCAACAGTTTCAACAGCTTTTACTGCTGCTTCCATGCTTCCTGTGTGTCCAACCATGTCTGGGTTTGCGAAGTTTACAACTATGAAGTCATATTTATCTTCGTTTAATTTTTCTTCTACATTTGCAAGTAGTTCATTTGCAGACATTTCTGGCTGTAAATCATAAGTTGCTACTTTTGGAGAAGGTATTAATAATCTGTCTTCTCCTTTGTTTGGTTCTTCTACACCACCGTTGAAGAAGAATGTAACGTGAGCATATTTTTCTGTTTCTGCTGCTCTTAACTGAAGTTTTCCGTTTTTAGCTAGGTATTCACCTAGTGTATTTACAAGAGTTTCAGGTTTGTAAGCTACATTAACATCATCGTTTATAGCTGCATCGTATTCAGTTAAGCATACGAAATATGTATTGAAGTATTCTCTAGCGAATCCATCAAAATCTTTAACAGCTATTGCTTTTGTTATCTGTCTTGCTCTATCTGGTCTGAAGTTGAAGAATATTACAGAATCATTTTCTTTTATTGTAGCTACAGGTTTACCATCTTTTTCGATTACTGTAGGTACTATAAATTCGTCGTTTATATCATCTGCGTAAGATTTTTCTATAGCATCTAATATACATTCTGATTTGTTTCCTTCACCTTTAACCATTGCATTGTATGCAAGTTCTACTCTTTCCCATCTGTTATCTCTATCCATTGCATAGTATCTTCCTGATACTGTTGCAAATTCACCGACACCAGCTTCTTTCATAGCTTCAAGAGTTTCTTTAGCATATCCTATTGCACTTCTTGGATCAGTATCTCTACCATCTGTAAATGCATGAACATATACTTTTTCTACTCCTTTTTTAGCTGCCATGTCTAAAAGACCTTTTAAATGTTCTATGTGAGAATGTACTCCACCATCAGATAATAATCCCATTATGTGTAGTGCATTTTCTTTTGCGTTTTCCATTGCCTGACAAAGAACTTCATTAGTAAAGAAATCTCCGTCCTGTATTGATTTTGTTATTCTTGTAAGTGGCTGGTATACTATTCTTCCTGCACCTATGTTTGTATGACCAACTTCTGAGTTACCCATCTGTCCATCAGGAAGACCTACATCTAGTCCACTTGCTCTCATTAAAGTACATGGATAATCAGTAGATAATCTATCTAAGTTTGGAGTTTTTGCTGTGTATATAGCATTTCCGTCGTGTTCTTTAGAATATCCATATCCATCCATTATTACTAATGCTACTGGTTTTTTCATATTTATATCTCCTTAAAAACTATACTCTTAAATCTATCACTTATCGTAATTAATCTAATAGTATTAATTAGAAGTTAAGTAATGCAAGGAAGTCTTCAGCTTTTAAGCTTGCTCCACCAACTAATGCACCATCTATATCGCTCTGTGCCATTATTTCAGCTACATTTGCTGGTTTAACAGATCCACCGTACTGTATTCTAACTTCTTCAGCTAATTCTCCATATAATCCTTTAACAACTTCTCTTATGTAAGCTATTACGTCGTTTGCCTGTTCTGAAGTTGCAGTTTTTCCAGTTCCTATAGCCCATATTGGTTCGTAAGCTATTACAACTTTTGCTAAATCTTCTTTAGCTACATCTTTAAGAGCAGCTTCAACCTGAACTTTAACTACATCTTTAGTTTTGTCAGCTTCTCTTTCTTCTAATGTTTCACCACAGCAAACTATTGGATCTATACCAACTTCTAAAGCTTTTAATACTTTTTTGTTTACTGTTTCATCAGTTTCGTTGAAGTACTGTCTTCTTTCAGAATGTCCTATTATAACATAGTCCATACCTATTTCTTTAAGCATTGCTGGTGCAACTTCTCCAGTGAAAGCTCCGTTATCTTCAAAGTGCATGTTCTGAGCACCTATTTTTATATCAGTACCTGCTACTGCTTCTTTAAGGTCTTTTAATAATGTGAAAGGTGCACATATAACTGCTTCAGCTTTATCTGGGCAAGTTTTTCCTTTAACTGCTTCAGCGAATTCTAAAGCTTCTTTTATAGTTTTATTCATTTTCCAGTTTCCTGCTATTATAGGTTTTCTCATGTCTATATCCTCCAAAATTTTATCTATTTTATAGTATGTTCTTCTTATTTTTCGTCTAAAGAAGCTATACCTGGTAATTCTTTTCCTTCTAAGAATTCAAGAGAAGCTCCACCACCTGTAGATATGTGAGTCATTTTATCTCCGAATCCCATCTGGTTAACAGCTGCTGCAGAGTCTCCACCACCTATTATAGTAACGGCTTCTGTTTCTGCCATAGCTTTTGCTACTGCTTCAGTACCTTTTGCGAAGTTTTTGAATTCAAATACACCCATTGGTCCGTTCCATACAACTGTTTTAGCTGCTTTAACTTCATTAGCGAATAATTCAGCAGTTTTTGGTCCTATATCAAGACCTTCACAGTCAGCTGGTATATCTCTTCCTTCAGATATCATTGGAGTTTCATTTTCTCCAAATTTAGCAGCGTAAGTTACGTCTATTGGTAATAATAATTTAACACCTTTAGCTTCAGCTTTAGCCATCATTTCTTTTACGTAATCTATTTTATCATCTTCACAAAGTGAGTTTCCTATTTCATGTCCCATAGCTTTAAGGAATGTATATCCCATTCCTCCACCTATTATAAGTGTGTCTACTTTGTCTAATAAGTTGTTTATAACACCTAATTTATCAGAAACTTTTGCTCCACCTAATATTGCAACGAATGGTCTTTCTGGAGTTTCAACAGCTTCTCCTAAGAATTTTAATTCTTTCTGTATTAAGTATCCGCAAGCTCTTTCTTCTAAGAATTCACCAGCACCTACTGTTGAGCAGTGAGCTCTATGAGCAGTACCGAAAGCATCGTTTACGAATATTTCTGCAAGTGATGCTAATTCTTTTGAGAAGTTTTCTTCGTTTTTAGTTTCTTCTTTTCTATATCTAGTGTTCTGAAGTAATATTACTTCTCCGTCTTTCATTTCTGCAGCTGCTTTTTTAGCATTTTCTCCTACTACACAGTCATCTGCAGCGAATTTTACTTCCTGTCCTAACATTTCAGATAATCTTTTTGCTACTGGTGCTAAAGATAATTCTGGTTTAGCTTCTCCTTTTGGTTTACCTAAGTGAGAGCAAAGTATTACTCTAGCGTTGTGATCTATAAGATATTTTATTGTTGGTAATGCACCATTTAATCTGTTTTCATCAGTTATTACACCGTCTTTTAGTGGCACATTGAAGTCGCATCTTACTAGAACTTTTTTTCCTGCAACCTGTATATCTTCGATTGTTTTTTTGTTAAGCATTGACATAAGTAATTTCTCCTTTTATTTGAAGTATTTTTTAAAAGTATGACTTAATCATACCTTCCTATTATAAATATACCATATTATTTATATTTTATGTATATCGTTTATCTTTTCCATATCTACAAAAAAAGCCCGAGTCCGCAGTAAAAAAACTACAAACTAGGACTTTTTTCGTCTGAAGTACATTAATAACTCTGTATGTATGGGGGTACATACATCATATTAAGGTTTAAATGTATTCAAGTTTTATATTATAAAGTGTATATAGGTTAACAATTTTAAATTATTTGTTTAATTATTTGCTTAATCCTGCAAAGTATCCTAATGTTCTTATTAACTGAGAAGTGTAAGACATTTCGTTATCGTACCAAGAAACAACTTTAACTAACTGCTGTCCATCTACTTCCATAACTCTTGTCTGAGTAGCATCGAATAATGATCCGTAGCTCATACCAACTATATCAGAAGATACTATCATGTCTTCATTGTATCCGAATGATTCGTTAGCTGCTTCTTTCATTGCTGCGTTTACTTCTTCAACTGTAACTTTTTTACCTAAAGTACAAACTAATTCAGTTAATGAACCAGTTACTACTGGAACTCTCTGTGCAGCTCCGTCTAATTTACCGTTTAATTCTGGTATAACTAAACCTATAGCTTTTGCAGCACCAGTTGTGTTAGGAACTATGTTTCCAGCTGCAGCTCTTGCTCTTCTTAAATCACCTTTAGCGTGAGGGCCATCTAATGTATTCTGGTCATTAGTGTAAGCATGTATAGTTGTCATAAGACCTTTTTCTAAAGTGAATTTGTCGTTTAATGCTTTAGCCATTGGAGCTAAGCAGTTTGTTGTACAAGAAGCACCAGATATAACTGTTTCTGTACCATCTAATATATCACTGTTTACATTGTAAACTATTGTTTTTAAATCTCCTGTTGCTGGAGCTGATATAACAACTTTTTTAGCACCTGCTTTTATATGAGCTTCTGCTTTATCTTTTGAAGTGAAGAATCCTGTACATTCAAGAACTATATCAACGTTTAATTCTTTCCAAGGTAAGTTTTCTGGATTTCTTTCAGCTGTTACCTGTATTTCTTTTCCATTAACTACGAAAGCACCTTCTTTAACTTCTATTTCACCATTGAATCTTCCCTGTGCTGTATCGTATTTGAATAAATGTGCAAGCATTTTTGCATCTGTTAAGTCATTTATTGCTACAACCTCGAATTTTTCTGGCTGTTCCATCATCTTTCTTAATGCTAATCTACCTATTCTACCAAAACCATTTATAGCTACTTTTACCATGTCGCTACCTCCTAAAGTAATTTAAAATTTTTTATTTTTGCGGTTTTACCGTAATTATATACTTATTTATATTCAAGTATTTTTTGAGCACTAAGCTCATCAGTTATAAGAACTAAGTTCTTGTTTATTTCAGATATTGCCATGAAAGCCTCTACTTTTTCGACTCCAGCAAATATCAAAATATTCTCTTTAACTTTTGAGTAGGTATCAAGATCTATACCTACTGTGCTAAGTCTGTGCACCACATTTCCATCTTTATCGAAGTAATAACCAAAAGCTTCACCGACTGCATTGCTATCAAGAATCTCTTTTTTAAGATTTTCATTAAGATGTCTTCTCTCTGCCATCACATCAGCTCTTCCTATACTAAAAACTAATATATCAGTTTCTGTTATATTCTTTAATGTTCTTCTTATGTCTGGAATCTGTGCTAAAGTTCTCATAGCATCTTCTCCAAGCTCATCTGGAATATGAAGTAATTCATAATCTGAATGGATATTTTTTCCTAATCTAGCTGTTATGCTGTTTGACTGAGTTTCAACCTCTGTCCCAACACTTCCTCTAGCAGGAACTACTAATGAATCTTCGAATTTCTTTTCTGTTTTCACAGAATCGGCAAATTCTAACATCGTTGTTCCACCAGTTATCGCTACCTTATCTCCATCTTTTAATACACTTAAGAAGTACTCTGAGCCTTCCTTAGCTACATCTTTTAAAACTGTTTCATCATCTTCACAGTTTCTTGGGACAACTACAACTTTCTTAATTCCAAGCTTTTCTCTAACCTGTTCCTGAAGGTTTGTTATACCCATTATATCTACCATAACATCTTTTAATTTTTTAAGAAGTTCTTCTCCTTCTTCTGTTACAGTCATTCCAGATACAGCTACATTTATCAGACCTTGCTCTTTTAAAAACTCTGTTTCTGTTCTAGCAACCCTCTCACTTATTCCTAAGCGATTTGAAAGAGTTCTTCTTCCAATTGGCTGACTAACAGATATTTGTCTGAGTATTATATATCTTCTTTCCATAAGCTCTATCGCATGTGGGATGAGCTTTTTCTGTATCTCTATCAACTTTCTCATAATTACTCCTTCTTGCTTTTCTGATTGGGACTTTTTTTGTCCCCTATGTTTATTCCAGTCCCACAAGTTAATTTTATTGTATAAGATTTGCTCCAATATTTCAATACTTTTTTTGAAAATTATTAAAAGTTTTTTGTTTTTTTGCAAAAGAAAACGATATACCAAAAATATTGATTTTTTAAGCTTTTAGCTAATCGTTTTCCCTTTCTTCAAAAAAAATTTTTTCCCTATTTCCTTGAGGGAAAATGTGCTTTTTTTCCGCTATTAGTTTTTATAAAATCTATTACAATATTGTGGGAACAATTTTGACCCTCTATAGAAATTTTATCCATTTTATACACTTCTTTCAATACAAATAACTCTCTCTGGTATAAAAATTTTAAACAACTTATTACTAAAAAATTAAATTGCTAAAAAAATAAAATATAAAAAGTAAAACCTCTAACAAAAAAATAAAACCCCAAATACAGATTTTTACTAAATCTATATTTGAGATTTTTATTCTTTTAATTTTTAAATTTTTAATATTCTTTTCTTCTGCTAGATGAAGGAATTTCCATCTCTTCTCTGTACTTAGCAACAGTTCTCCTTGCAACGCTAACTCCTTTTTCTTTTAAAATCTTAGAAATAGCATCGTCGCTTAGAGGTTTTTTCTTATTTTCTCCATCTATTATATCTCTAATATCTCTCTTAATTCCTGCACTAGATGCCCCTTCAGAAGAATTTTCTGTCTCTAAAGCTGCATTAAAGAAAAATTTAAACTCATAAAGCCCAAACGGTGTAAGCATATACTTTCCATTTACCCCTCTACTAACTGTAGATTCGTGTATATCTAGCTTATCAGCAATGTCCTTCATCTTCATTGGTTTGATATATTTTTCACCTTTTTCGATAAACTCATACTGCTCTTCAACTATAGCCTCAGCAATTCTAAGTATTGTACTTTTTCTATTCTCGATATTTTTGATAAGACTCGCTGCCGAATTTAGCCTCTCTTTAATAAACTCTTTTGCCTCTTTGTCCGAATCCTTATCTTTAATCATATTCCGATAAAAATCATTTATCTTTATATTGTATACTTCCTTTTCATTGGTATGTACAAAATATCCACCGTCTACCTTGTCTACGATAACATCTGGCTGAATGTACAAGCATCTATCGTTTGAACATGCTCTCCCAGGCTTTGGATCTAAGTGCCTTATAATCTCAATAGCTTCTTTGCACTTTTCGATACTTATCTTGTATTTTTTTGATATGTCTTTTAGCTTATTTCTGCCAATAAGCTCTAAGTCATACATTATTATATTTTCAACTATATTATTTGAAATCCCCATTCTTTCAAGCTGAAGTATTAAACACTCAGAAATATTCCTCGCTCCTATCCCAGGTGGGTCTAACTGTTGGACTATATCTAGGCATCCTCTAAACAAACTTGCATCCACATCTAACTCTTCGCAAATTTCCTTATCATTTATTCTAAGGTACCCGTCCTCGTCCAAGCTGTCTATAATATACTCGCAAATTCTCTTTTCTTCAGATGTAAGCTTAAAATATTTTAGCTCATCAATTAAACAATCATATAAATTGTCGGTACTCTTTATCATATTTTCAAAATCAACTGCATTCTCAGAACTATATGGTGCATCATTTTTATCTTGTCTAATATTGATAGATTCCATATTTTTTATGTATTTTTCCCAATCGATTCCATCATCATTTTTCTCAGCCTCTAAAAGCGGATTACTCTCAGACTCCTTTCTGATTTCCTCATCAACTTCCAATCTACTCATGTTTAAAATTGCAAGTGATTGTTTTAACTGTGCAGTCAAAACTAGCTTTTGAGACTGGTTTAACTCTAAAGTATTTTTGAAATTCATACTATAGCCCACTCTTTCCTAAAATATTCTATATATATCCTTTTTTATTAATAGCCAACTTTTTTAAAAATCTTTAACATCTATAATTATATTATATAGCAAAATATTGAATTTCAGTATAGAAATTAATGAAATTTATAACGAGTTTTTATTCAATTTTTTTATATAAGGATAAATCTCGTATATAACTTATAGTTATTAATAGTACTTAATTACAATATATTTTTTTATTTATTATAATAACTTATGAAATATAAATTTACCATTCTTTTGTGATATAATTCTATTTATTTAATTTTTTAGTGGAGGTGTTTCGATGAGAATTGAAACAAAAGAATTTGATTTAAATGGGAGTAAGTTAATTCTTAAAAATGCAGAAGAAGATGATGCGGAGATGCTTTTGAAATATTTAAAGCAGGTCTATGCAGAAACTCCTTTTTTAATTCAAGAGCCAGATGAGATAACTTTTACAATTGAAGACGAAAAAAAATATATTAGAGAAAATAATGATTCAGACTCAGATTTACTTATGATAGGCATGCTTGACGGAAAACATGTTGGAAATTGCTCACTTATGGGTAATCACGCTAGAAGACTTAAACATAGGACAAGTCTTGGGATTGTTCTGTATCTTGAATATACAGGACTTGGTATTGGAAAAATTATGATTGAAGAAGTTTGCTCAAAAGCTAAAGAAGTTGGGATTGAGCAGGTTGAGCTTGAGGTTGCTGCAAATAATAGGAATGCTATTTCTCTTTATAAGAAGATGAGATTTGAAAAGGTGGCAACTTTGCCAAATAATATGAAGTACGCTGATGGTACGTATACTGATGTGTATTTCATGGTGAAATATTTATAAGATAATTCAAAGAGGTGTGCAATGATAACTGAAAAAAAAGAAAAACAGATTTTAATGTTGTTCTTTTTGTCGGAACTTTTATTTGCTATTGTAGAGGTTGCTAACTTATCAAGTGCAATTAAAATAGTAAATGAAAAAATGCAAGAAAAATTCCAAGAATGTACTTGTGAACTTATTCTTGTTCCATAATAATTTGTAAAATATGTATTTATACTACTTAATTAGAATATTTTATTTGAATGTATACATAAAAATCCCCCATCAAATTTAGATGAGGGATTTATTTTTTATTTAGCTATTTAGTTAGTTATTTATTTAGTTTTTTAGTTCCTATTTTATTTAATTTTTTCTATTAGTTTCCTTTAATTTTTTTTCCTTTAATTTCTATTTTTCAAAGTCAACATCAAACTTCATTCCACCAACCTGGATTGTATTTTTCTTGTT
>SAMEA3387476__coassemble_1915_pt1 | contig 12517 bp, 11 predicted proteins | sample SAMEA3387476__metabat2_low_PE_029 | metagenome-assembled genome bin SAMEA3387476 (sample SAMEA3387476) | Felis catus | biome: Faeces | place: United Kingdom | collected 2012
CTAGTTTTTTTATTTTTAGTCATAATAGTTCCTCCAATAGATTTAGAAGATTTTAATTCCTTACCACTATTATACTCTTTTATCCATTGTTCTAGTGGACTTCTTGAATTAAGTCCATAAATTTTACAGATTTCATTTTGCGATTTATTTCCATTTAAATATGCTTTGACTGCAGCTTCCTTTAATTCTTTTGAGTATTCAACTTTTTGAAATTTATCGCTAAAAGCATTTTCTCCTTTTATTTGATATTTTAATATCCATTCTTCAACAGATGAATGGGCCACACCATAAATCTGCCCGATATGTCTTCGACTCTCTTCGCCAGAAAGAATCTTTTTTACGGCATCTAATTTTTGCTTTGCGGTTACATTACTTCTAGGCATAAAAAAACTGCTCCCTTCTAGGTTTAAAGTGAATTTATTTATTTCACTTGTCCACCTAAAGGGGAGCAGTTCAACCCACGTCTGCAGATTGTCGAGAGAGTTTTGTCTATATCTCATATGCTACATATTATCAATAATTTTAGCAAATTTTATTTAATTCCATTGGAAATTCCACAATTTATTTTTGTATATTTTTTTAGCTAATTTGTCTATGTTAAAACTCTCCATATATTTGTCTACACTGTCTGGACAAAATGCGTAAAATTCTTCTGTAAACCTAATTTTATCCTCATCATCGACAGGTTTTTCAACTATATATTCAAGAGTGTTATGACTTATTTCAAAAGGAATTGCTCCGTATTTTTCAAACCAATACTTAGAAATCGACATAATATCCTCATTTCCTGGGCAATCATTCCAGCCACCAAATGGAATATATGCAAATATTTCCCAAGGATTTTCCACAGGAATTTCTGCAATTAGGATTTCTCCATGCTTTTCCATTTCATCTTCAAAATCTAAATCATCTACATCAGCAGTTGGATCATCTTCTACCTCAAGCTCGTCCTTTTCAAGCTCATATCCACCAAAATACTCTCTATTATTCTCAATCATCTCGTCTAATAGATCTTTTCCAGCAGAAAAGTCCTTAGAAATCATATTTTTTCTATATCTTTCTATCACTTCACTGGTTTCAAAGTCTATTATTCCATTCTTGAAGAACTCATCTCTTTTTTTATTCTCCCTAATTCCCAAGTCCATTATGCTCTCAGAATCGTCGTCACTGTCTACAACAGTATTCATAATAACAGCATCTAGTAAATTATCACTTATATCCACAATAATAGGGATAAAATGCTCTTCTTTTGACCTTTGACGCGACTCAAGATATCCACATATGATATCGTTATCCTCAGTATTTAGTGGATAATATTTACAATTGCAGTTTAAAAAACTCTTCATTATCTTTGCTTGCTTAGACATTTCCTGCTCAATAGGAATTTTATTTTCTGAGCTCTCTATCTCACCGGATATATTTTCTATGTAGTTTTTTTCATTTTCAATCAGTTCTTTTAATTTATTTATCAACATAAAAGCCTCCTAAAAAGGTCTTATTTTTTATAACTACTCAATTAAAAGTATATACTTCATAGATTATTTTTTCAAGAAAGTCGTATTTTCAGCAGAATAATCACCAATCTATCTTAATTTTGTCGATTTTCACTCACCTAGTTCTATTTTTCTTCTTCATCTTTTGGTGGGAAAAATCTCTTTTTAAAGTAGAAATCAGCTCCGTAAATAGCAGCAACCGGATTATGTCCTGTCACTCTGTCTTTTGTCACACCAGTTGTAACTAATGCATCAGAATATTTGTAGAATAAGCTATCGTGACCTACACATAATCCCATCACAATATTTAGCTCAGTTCCAGCTTCATTTAAAAGCTTAGCCTGAAGAATTGGGTTGCACATATTTTCACCGATTTCGTTGCATCTTTCTGGTATACCAACGTCAACTTTCTTCTGAGTACCAACCTTACAAGCCACACCATAAACTTCAAATCCATTGTATCTTAGGATTGAAGCAAGTTTTCTACTCTCGCTGATTAGACCAACACAAGTAGCTATTCCAAGCTTTTTCATTCCCATTTTTCTAGCATAAGCCATTATTTCCTCAACTCTTGTGTACTGGCAATAATGGTCGTGCTCAACCTCACCAGCAGCTATCATTGAGCGACGGTTTTCGTCCTCTTTGTAAAGCTCCATTGCTTCATTTAACACATCTTCATCCATATTTGTTGTTAAGCAAAAATCTGGATATTCCTTATCCTGATGATTACAATTAGTAACAAAACAGTCTATACATGATAATTCTTTCTTTTCCATACTAAATCCCCCTAAAAAAAATTTGACCTTACTTCTAATATTATCTTTTTTTATCGATATTCCTCTTATTTCAAGTAATAATATTTTTATATTTATATTCAAAAATCAAATAATACTTTGTTGTCAATTTGTAATCTTATATATAATTTTTATATTGCTTTTATATTAAAATCTTATTTACTCTATTAAAATCTGCCTTTATACTATATTTTGTGAGATTATTTTTAGAAAGGAATTAAATTATGGCAAAACCTCTTAATAGAAAAGCTTCCGAGGTGCTACTTGGCTCAGTTATCATCGCAAGGGCGACGTCGTTTCTGTTTTTAAAGCTTCTTTTAGAAAATATGGGACAGTTCACTCTTTTAGGAATTAGGTCGATGATTGCATTTGCAGTTCTTGTAGTAATCGGATTTAAAACACTTAAAAAGACCGACAAAAATGACTTGTTCTACGGATTTTTGGTTGGGGCATCGTTTTTCGTCGTTATGTTCTTAGAATTAACAGGTCTTAAATACACTACCTCAGTTTCAATAGCATTTGAGGAAAATACAGCAATTATAATAGTTCCGATTATTTTAGCAATTATGACTAGAAAATTTCCAGATAAGAAAACAATTTTGATGTTCTTTATGTGCGGAATAGGTATAGTTTTACTCAACTTCAAACCTGAGGGATTTGAGTTCAACTTTGGTGATTTGCTAGGAATGATGACAGCTTTGACTTATGCAGGTACAATTATCTTGACTTCTAAAGTTTCTGACAAGGCAGATCCGATAAGAGTTGGTATTTATCAGGTAGGTACGATGGGAATTCTTTCGCTGATTGCAGCATTTATATTTGAAACTCCTGCACTTCCTGCGACTGGAATTGAGTGGACTTATATGTTGTATCTGGCAATTATATGCAGTGTGTTTGGCTTTACACTTCAGCCTTATGCTCAGAGTGGGACTACTGCAGAGAGAGCGAGTGTGCTTTGTGCATTAAACCCTATTACTGTCGCTGTTTTAGGTGCGGTGTTCTTGGGTGAGACCCTTACTGTTAAGGGTATTATTGGAGCAGTTTTGATTATTGCAAGTATCATTGTTTAGGATAGGAGCCAATTGGTTTAGTTACCAGTTGGTTCTTTTTTGTGCAATAAAAAATTGGGCTATTGCAGATTTTTGCAATAGCCCTCTATCTTATTTTTCATTAACTTTTAATTCAAGCACATCTGGTCTTGCATAATGTCCAACTGCATCGTGTTCCATTTTGCAAGCACTCACCAAGTTCATATCAAGTTCTGCATATATGATAGTTTCTTCATCCCACACAGGCTCTGTCAAATAATGCCCATAAGGATCAATAACACAACTTCCTCCTCTGCAAACAAACTCTGGTAAGTTAGAAACAGCATCCCCTTCCTGTAAATCAGAAGGATATGAGCTTCGTCTTATAATCATATCTGAATTAACAAAGAAGCATTTCCCTTCAATTGCTATATGCTGAATAGTAGCCTGCCACTCTGGATTATCGTTTGTATTTGGAGAGATATAAATAGTTATCCCCTTTTGATAAAGCGCCACACGTGCAAGCGGCATATAACTCTCCCAACAAATTAAACTTCCAATTGGTCCCCAAGGTGTTTCTGTAATTGGGAAATAATCTTTATTTGCATCTCCCCACACAACACGCTCAGAACCTGTAGGCTTTAATTTTCTATGCACTTTATAAGAACCATCTGGCTCAAAAATAACATTGCTATTGTAAAGTGTTCCAATTACAGAATCCCTTTCAGAAAATCCAATACTAATATACGTACCTGTTTTCTTTGCCGCTTCTGCAAGCTGTTCAAACTCTTCCTCTCCAGCAACAACTGATGCGTCGTAATATCTTTTCCAATCTTTTCTTCCATCCTCAGTTCTTTTACCTACACTAAATCCAAAATTCATACCAACTGGATACCCTGGGATAAAAAGCTCAGGAAAAACAATTAAATCTGGATTTTGTGTTGCAGCCTCATCAATATATTTAAGTGCTTTTTCTAAAGACGCAGCCTTATCAAACATCACAGGCTCAGCTTGCACTAATGCTATTTTACAAATATTTTTAAGATCTTTCATGTTAAAAATCCACCCCTTTACAATATATATTTTATGTTTTTTTTTATTATATCATGTAAATTATGGATTTAGATATATTCTTTCAGAATATTTTAAATCTTTTCTAAAACAGGATGCTCGTGGTGTTGGTTATTTTTGCGCAATCAAAAAGGAACCCAACACATCAGATTCCTTTTTTATACTATTTTGAAAATCTATTTCTATTCAACTATTTCAAATTCTCCTTCTATTGCATGTGGCTGTGTTAGTGGTAATCTTGTATCTGAAGGTCAGAACATACTTGTAATCTTAACCTTAACTTCTTTACCATTGTAGTTTACTGCATCTGAAAAATTATCAAAGCTTATCATTTTAGCTTTGTCTGTCTGTGTACCTGTTCCATCTCCACTTTCTGCGGTAACAAGTATACCTTCATTAAATACTAATAATGCAAATTTTTCACCAGTATATCCATATCCTGGATTAGAATCTTTTATACCCTGTAAATCTAATACTTCATTATATGATAAATATTTTATTGTTCTTTTAAAAACAGTTTCTCTTTCTACTTCATCGCCTAACATATATTCCTGTAATGTTGTATTTTTAAGCGCAACTGTTCCATCTTCTTTTATATCTAAATTTATCCTTACAATCTCAAACTGACTGTTCATTCCACTTCCTTGCTCTAAGATTTATAGGTCTATTCTTCAACAATGCACATAATTCAACAATTATACGCAAATCCACAGATTTAGTTTTTAGATTAGCTTCTTAATAATGTAAAGATAATTATCATTTAATTTTTATCGATTTTTTAATTTTTATTTTTTAAATAATATAGTATTTGCAATAACTTGAACATTTTGCCGACGTCAGCAAAATGTTTATAAAAACAATAAAACTCACTTATATTAAACTTCATTTTATTTAGTTATTTTTTGTTATCAAGCTAGAATAATTTATTATTTAAATCAGCTGTAATATGAATATATTCAATTTTTTCTGCTTATCCTTTACTTATGAAGGATAATTTTATGGATAATATACGCTTCAAATTTAAAATATTTTACTTTTATTATTCCTCATCCTTTGGATGATACTTATCCCTCTAATTTTTAGATAAAATCAAAAAACAAAAGGAGAATATTTATGACTGATTTAGAAAATTATAATAATATCGTATTTGAAAAAATCAAACATATCGACGAAAATGGAGTAGAATTTTGGTATGCAAGAGATTTACAGTCTGTATTAGAGTATAAACAATGGAAAAATTTTATTAAGGTTGTAGATAAAGCTAAAGAAGCCTGTCTAAATAGTGGGTTAAATATAATAGAACATTTTATTTCAATAAATAAAAATATAACTTTAGCAAATAATGCTACTCGTAAAATTGAAGATATAAAACTTACAAGATATGCCTGCTACTTAATTGTTCAAAATTCAGATCCAAGAAAATCCATAGTAGCTCTAGGACAAACATATTTCTCTATGCAAACTAGAAAGCAAGAACTTCAAGAGAACTTTGACTCCCTATCAGAGGAACAAAAAAGACTTGCTATAAGAAAAGATTTAAAAGAACACAATAAACATTTGGTGAATGCTGCTAGTGATGCTGGTGTAAAAACAGCTATAGATTATGCCCGCTTTCAAAATTTTGGCTACAAAGGCTTATATGGTGGACTTGATGCTAAAGGAATACATACTAAAAAAGGACTTGAAAAAAATCAGAAAATATTAGACCATATGGGAAGCACAGAGCTTGCAGCCAATCTATTCAGAGCAACTCAAACAGAAGATAAACTAAGAAGAGAAGAAATCAAAGGCAAAGAAAATGCAAATAATACCCACTTTGAAGTTGGAAAAGTGGTTAGGAACACAATCAAAGAACTTGGTGGAACAATGCCAGAAGATTTACCAACTCCAACTAAAAGCATAAAAGAACTCGAAAAAGAAGAGAAGCAAAAAAAGAAAATAAAAAAATAGTTTATTTTCTATAATGTAGATTTTCCAATACTTAGACCATTTTCCTGACGTCAGGAAAATGGTCTAGTTTTATACAAGTAATTACATTCAATAAAAATATATTAATTAATCTTCAATCACTACACAATTAACTTTCTTAGAAATCGTAGTACAAGCATCTAAAGCAATAATTCCATCTGCATAATACGTATCAAAGTTAGGCTTATTGTCAAACTCACCGCCATCTCCCTCATACTTGCTATGCCCAAAAGAACAATGCCAGTGCCCACAGACAACAGTCTTTCCATCAACCTTAGCACCATAATGTGCAGCTTCCATACCATTGATCCATCTCGCCTTTTCCCAAGACTTGATACTAGCATCTCTCCAATTCTCATCTATCTCATAACCTATTAACTTTGTCTTGTCATATACTTGAGTGCAAGGAACCCAACCATGAACAAAAACATATCTCTCAGTTTCAAAATAGTCTACCATTCTCGGTATAATTGTTCTAATAGACTCATTTCTGATAAGCTTCCTAGCTACATCGTCAGGATTATAATAAATCTCGTCCATAGTAGAATTTGTAAGCTGACAAACTGTATCTAACGTACCATTTGACGAATGATGCATCTGAAAATAACTCCTATTGCTCCAACCATGTAGAAGCTCCATGAGTAAATCCTCGTGATTTCCTCTAATAAGAATAACCTCATCCTTAGAAATCAAATCAAGAATAAACTCCTCTAGCTCCAAAGCCTCAGTTCCTCTATCAAACAAATCACCACAAACAACCAACTTATGTGGCTCCTTATCCTCAAAAAAGCCCTTATCCTTAAGAGCTGCTTTCATCTCACTAAAAAATCCATGCACATCTGAAACAACATAATATCTCATCACTAATCACCTACTTCTCATAAAGCTCAAATCTATACTTCTGCCCAGTAACATTTCCCTCTCTCTCAGGATCTACCTCCTCTAAAAACATATCCACTGGTCTAACAAAAGTCCCATACTCTCCGTACATAGCCTGGTACACAACCATCATCTCACCAGTTTCCGTATGCTGAGCAACATCCTTCACATAATAAAAATTCCCCTTAAAATGTCTATATAACCTATTAATAATAACTTCTCTCATAACAAAACTCCTTCCAAAAATATATACTAATTATATAATACCCCATTTCTCAAAAAACATACATCAAACCCATCCTCTATTACTATCTATTTCAAAAAAACATACACCAAACCCACTCCCCCATCTTCCAAAGAAATAATTCTTACAAACGAAATGCCTCAAATTTTCGCTAGCATCTCCTTTTTTAGCTTTATATACAAGAAGCGAGGTAATGCAAAATTTTTCAAATGAGAGATAGCCTTTTGCTTTGGACCATAGGATGCCTTCACTCGACAATCTGCAGACGTGTATTTTATTTACAACGAAACTTTTTAATTGCACACACGTCGAAGCCTGGAGAAGAAGGCACCTATGTCCTAAAGCTTAAAAAGGCCTCTCATTAAAAATTTTGCATTACCTCGCCTTTATATAAACAAAAAAAGAGATGCCTAGAAAACTGAGGCATCTCGTTTATAAAATTATTCTGCTTTTTCCATTTCATCAAGTTTACCACTGCATAACCATAGTATTACACCTAAAGCTATTATTACAGCAGCTAAACCACCGTAACCAACAGTGAAGTTTAAAGTCTTTAACCAAGCGTATAGACTTGGGTATATATACTGAGCTATGAAAACAGCTATTGGCCAGAATCCAAGTAATAATCCTAGAACCTTAGCTGGAGCTAACTTAGATATAAATGAGTTTCCTAATGGTGAGAATATCATTTCACCTAAAGACATAAGCATACTTACAAGTGCTAACCATAAGAATGAGCACTGTCCGTTTGCCATAGCTATCTTATCAGCTACAACCATTACTATGTAAGAAACACCAACTAGTATTATACCTAGTGCAGTTTTCTTGAACATACTTATATCTCCCTGAGGTCTCTTAGCCATTTTAGCCCATACAGCAGCTAGAACTGGTCCAAGTGCTATACAAACTAATGCGTTCATTGAGTCGAACCAAGAAGTTGGTATCTGGAAACTTCCTATATACCAGTTTGCTAAGTTCATGTAAGATGAACCATCTCCCCATCCAAATCTGTAGTATGCTGGCATGTAAGCCATGTACCATACCATCCAGAATATAGCTGAGAATAATGTAACTAATACTATAGCTCCTATACGTTTTGCATCTCCTGAAGTTAATTTATCTCCAGCTGCATCATCTTTTTTAGCTACAGTTTCGAATTCACGCTGGTCAGCTTTGAAAGGTTCTTTACCTGCATCACCTAAAGCTTTACCATTTAATATGAACCAAGCTGCATCTATGAACATAAATATCGCACATATTAAGAATACAGTGTTGAAGCTTGTTTTTATACCGAATAATCCAGTAGTAGCTAACATTGCTATAAATGTTGTTCCTATGAAAGAACCAACGTTTACGAATGAGTACTGAATTGAGAACGCTTCATCAAGCTCATCTGAGTTATGGAATAATAATCCATTTATACCAGATAAGTTACCTTTGAATAATCCTGTTCCTATTGAAACTAATACTATCATTGCCCAAACTAATCCCATAGAATCTGCTTTCCAAGTACATAAATATCCAAGTCCCATAAGTATCATACCTACTGGAACACATATTCTTGGACTGATCCAATGGTCAGCTATGTATCCACCAAATATTGGTGTTATATAAGTCCATGCTACGAATGCTGCTGACATTGCAACACCTTTTTCATCTGGTAATCCTAATCCACCAGATGCTACTTCTGTTACTATCCATATAGCTAATAAGTATTTTGCTGTGTAGAATGCCATACGTTCAAATGTGAATCCTAAAGCACATACATAAAAGCCAAATGGTTTTTTCTTTTTAGTTTTAGTTGCTTCCATTTTTACCCTCCCTAAAAGATTTTTTATATTTTGATATAATTTATGTTTTGTGAATAAATTAGTAAATAGAACTTTGGTTTATTTTTTCACAAAACATTTCCAAATGTATTATATCACAGCACTTATTAAGGCGCAAACAAAATTTAACCTATTTATTATTAGCTAATTGTATTTTTAACTTGAATTTTGTTATTTATATAAAGTTTTACTTCTTTTTTTACAATTTTTTATAATTTAAGAAAATTTACCTATGCCAAAATCAATAGCTTTTTGATATAATTTTATTATCTTTAAATTGCTAAAACAACAAAAAGCGATATCTCTTCACATTTTCTTTTATTAATCAATCGTATTTTTTTATTAATAGACTAAATAAAATTTGATTTACCATTTTAAATTAATTATTTATTCTTTCCAAATTTGAATTTTTATATTCACATTTCTTTCATTTTTGTAAATTCATCACAAAATAATTTTGATAAATTTCTATCTTTCTGATCCCCAGAATACAAGTACCATTACTCCTGGGCCTGTATGCGCACCTATTATTGGCCCTATTTCAGATATGCAAACTTCTGCATCTGGCAATCTCTTTTCCACATACTCTTTTAGTTCTTCTGCAGCTTTCAAATCATCTCCATGAGCTATTACTACAGATTTACTTATCTCTGGGTTCCAAGTCCTTGCAATACATTCAACTTGAGCTGCCATAGCTTTATGACGTCCTCGAATTTTTTTGACAACCCGAAGTTTACCTTCTTCATCTACACGTAAAAGAGGCTTTATATTTAATGTATTACCAAGAGTTGCAGCAACTGCAGATACTCTTCCTCCGTGTTTTAAATGATCAAAATTATCTACAGTAAACCAATGGCATAGATTCATCTTGTTGTCCTCTATCCAGTCTACAAGCTCATCCATTGATAAACCTTCTCTCTTCTTTTTATCGACCTCTTTAACAAGAAGCCCCTCTCCTACTGCAGCACAAAGACTGTCTACACATACAATCTTCTGCTCTGGATATTTCTCCATAAGCTCGTTTCTACAAAGGCATGCAGTTTGATATGTTCCAGACATCCCAGAAGAGAAGCTGATGTATAAAACATCCTTCCCTCCTTTTAGTGCCTCTTCAAAATATTTTTCGTATTCTAATACATTTATCTGAGAAGTATGTGCATAATTTCCCTGTCTTTGCAGTTCGTAAAACTCTTTGCAAGAAATATTTCCCTGTGGTCCATATACATAATCATCTTCTCCAATTTCAACGTTCATAGGTATTACTTTTACTGACTCTAAATCCTCCTGTAAATCAGAAGTTGCGTCAGTAAATATTTGATATTCTTTCATAGTTATTCACCCTTTTTGCAATTATCACAGCCACTGCATCCATGCCAAAGTTTATCTGCTGTAGGCTTCCAATTTTCAGCGTATTTAACAGTCTTATCACATAGATGGTCTACACTTTCAAAGCTCTGATAATCAGTACTTTCTGCTTTTGTTTCTTTAACCATCTGTCTTAAAAATTCAGGATTTTCTAGCATTGGACATGGACGAAGCATATTGTCGTTAAATGGCTGATTGTCGTGGTAAGCCATAAATAATGGACTCTTATATGCGTCTAATAAGCTAGTATCGTGAATATTACAGTTTGAATAGTGTATAAATACACATGGTTCAACATCGCCTTTAGCATTTATGTGTAGGTAGTTTCTTCCTCCTGCTATACAACCATGTACGTACTGAGCATCGTTTTGGAAGTCCATTGAGAATATTGGTTTGCATTTTCTGTACTCTCTTATCTTGTTAAACATTAACTCTCTTTGCTCTGGACTAGGTAGTAGCTCAACTGCTGCCTCATTTCCAACTGGCATATAGTGGAAGAACCATACAAATAACGCACCGCTATCTATCATTAAGTCAAAGTATTTTTCGCTGCTTACATCTTCAACATTTTTGCTTGTGTAGCAAGTTGAAATTCCAAATGGTAATTTATGTTCTTTTAATAATTTCATTGCATTCTGTACTTTCTGGTAGACACCTTCTCCTCTACGTCCATCGTTTGCTTCTTCAAAGCCTTCAAGAGATATAGCAGGAACAAAGTTTTTCACACGAAGCATTTCATTACAGAATTCCTCGTCTATTAAGCTACCATTTGTAAATGCTAAGAATGCACAGTCTGGATGCATTTCACAAATTTTCATTAAATCTTCTTTTCTAACTAGAGGCTCTCCACCAGTGTATATGTACATATATGTTCCCATTTCTTTCCCCTGGCGAATTATTGAGTCTATTGTTTCTAAGCTTAGGTTTAATTTATTTCCGTATTCTGCTGCCCAACATCCAGTACAGTGCATATTACAAGCAGAAGTTGGGTCTAATAATATCGCCCAAGGAACATTACATTCTTCTCTTTCTGATACCTCATGTTGTATAGCACTTCCTTTTAGGCTGGCATTGAATAAGAAGTTTTCAAAGAAAGCTCTTCTAACACCGGGATCTAAGTCATATACTTTTAAGATTAACTGATACCAATGATTTTTTTCCTCTATCGCAGTTCTAATAGCATCACGCTGACTTTTATACCAATACTCAGGAGTCAGTTTATCTACCAATTTCATAAGTTTTGGTATATTTTCTTCTGGATTTCCTTCTATGTATTTTAGTGCTTTGTCAACTGCAAAATTTTGCATACTAGATTTTATACTATTGTTCATATTCATTTGAATTCATTCCTTTCAATTGAAATATTTTATATAGATGGTTCATTTAAACAAATTATAAAAATAATACAATTTTATTTCATTAGACAAAACAATACAATTGTCCAAAAATGTTACAAATATAAATTTTTGTTACATTTTAGGACAGTTGGTAAATTATGTCTATTGTTTATTAAGTCCTTTGAGATTATCATTGTAAACAAGCAATAAGTATAATATTTCAAAATAAAGTTAATTATATAATCAACATACTCTATGTAAAAGTTGTATATTAATAGAATTTACTTTATAGGCAATCAATTTTGGAAAAGCTGTTAAACTCTGCACCTTAACAGAACTTTAAACAAAATAGAAATATGAAAATATACCAAAACTAGTTTTCAATATTTAATTTATTTTAGCGACTACTTACCTTTAATACGAAACTTAAATATACTTTTAAATTTTGAAGCAGAAATAAAAAATACTGCCACAGAACACCTTTAAAAGGTGTTCTTGTGACAGTACCT
>SAMEA3387476__coassemble_1961_pt1 | contig 12016 bp, 11 predicted proteins | sample SAMEA3387476__metabat2_low_PE_029 | metagenome-assembled genome bin SAMEA3387476 (sample SAMEA3387476) | Felis catus | biome: Faeces | place: United Kingdom | collected 2012
CGTCGAAGCCTGGAGAAGAGTTTGTCTATATCTCATATGCTTCGCATAGTAACAAAGGATTGTCAAATTTTGATTTAGCCACTCTTTACTATGCACTAAATTAAAAAAGCTTAAATCAAAAAAGGACTGCTACAAGATACGTAACAGTCCCTCTTCTTTCTCTATATTTATACTTCTTTTAAATTGCGAACAACAATAGCTGAGCCATTTTTTACCTCTACTGTGCACTCATCTCCAAGCATCACATTAGATATTCCTCTAGGCTGAGCATAGTCCATAGTGAAATTATCAAGTGGATACTCTAAATTATAAAGGCTAATCCCTGCCGCATCCCCTCTAATAGGAATAACAGATAAAGTATCTCCCTTATTACCCTTAATATTTAAACTACCATTATGAACAAGATAAAGTATCTCGTCCTCAGTTATAATCCTCGGAGTAATACCCTTTCTTCTCATATAATCTAATAACTTCACATTTGCTAAAGTGTGGTCAATTCTTCCACCAAGAGCTGCATACAAATCAACTTCCTTAGAACCAAGCATATCAGCTAATATAATACAAAGCTCTGAATCCGTTTCATTTTTCTTCTCTGGGAATTTCTTAAATTCCACACCCTTTTCTTTATAGTATTCTACAATTTTCGGATTAACTGAATCCAAATCACCTATAATATATCCCGGAGTCATCCCCATTTTATACACGTGATTTGCACCACCATCCGCACAAATTATATTATCGTAATTCTCTGATTCTATTTTCTGTTTTATATCTTCATAATCGTGAATAGAACCATTTAAAAATATACAAGTTTTCAAATCTTTCTCACTCTGTTTCTAGTTTTATTTTAAGACACTAACTATTTATCTCAAATACTGACTATTTTGCGCTTTCTCTAAGATCTTTAACAGCTGCATCTATATCATCTTTACCGAATATAGCAGAACCAGCAACACAAACATCTGCCCCAGCTTCTACTACTTCTTTTATGTTAGATGGTTTAACTCCACCGTCAACTTCTATTTCAACATTTAGACCTCTTTCGTCTATCATTTTTCTAAGTTCTCTTATTTTTTCAGTTACACATGGTATGTATGACTGCCCACCGAATCCTGGGTTAACAGACATTAAAAGAACCATATCAACGTCATCAAGAACGTATTTTATAGTATCTAAAGATGTAGCTGGATTTAAAACAACCCCTGCTTTTATACCATGAGATTTTATGTTCTGTATAGTTCTGTGAAGATGAGTACAAGCTTCAACGTGAACTGTTATTATATCACATCCTGCTTTTACGAATTCTTCTATGTAGTTATCTGGATTTTCTATCATAAGATGTGCATCAAATACCATATTTACATCTTTTCTTAAACTTTTAACTATTCCAGGTCCAAGAGTTATATTTGGTACGAAATGTCCGTCCATAACATCTATGTGAAGATACTCACATCCTGCTTTTTCAACTTTCTTTACGTCTTCTAGTAATCTAGCAAAATCTGCTGATAATATTGATGGCGCTAATTTAACCATAACCTAATACCTCCTACTGTTTTTCTGTCTTATTTCGTTTAATAACTGTAGATAACTTTCATATCTCTGTTTTGATATCTCCCCATTTTCTACAGCCTCTTTTACGTCGCAAGCTGGCTCATTTTCGTGTACACATTTAGAGCCAAATTTGCATTCGTCATATTTATCGAATTCAATGAAATACTCTTTTAATTCCATTTCATCAATTCCATCTAATTCAAGTGAGCTAAATCCTGGAGTGTCTGCTACAATTCCTCCACATTCTAGTTTTAATAGCTCTGCATGTCTAGTGGTATGTCTACCTCTACCAATTTTTTCACTTACTGTTCCTGTTTTTAACTGGAAACTTTCATCTATCTGGTTTAGTAAACTAGATTTACCAACACCTGAAGGACCAGCAAACACAACAGTATTTCCTTTTAATTCTTCTTTTACTTTGTCTATGTTTATATGTTTTTCACTGCTGACAGGTATAACCTTGTATCCAGCTTTTTCATATATTTCAACTAGTTCATCTAATGAGCCATCGTCTAAATCCATCTTAGTAAATATAATCACTATCTCAAGATTTTCTCTTTCGGCATGGACAATAAATCTATCTAAAAGAGATAAATTAGGTTTTGGATCTTTAACGGCAAACACAATTAGAGCCTTGTCTACATTTGCAATAGGTGGTCTAACAAGCTCAGTTTCTCTTTCCTCAATTGTTTCAACAACACCTTTTTTATTTTCCTCATCTACTATGCTTATCTCAACATTATCTCCAACAAGAGGTGTAATTTTTTGCTTTCTAAAAATTCCTCTAGCCTTGCATTCATATAAACCGTTTTCTGTATCTACATAGTAAAATCCGCTAAGACCTTTAATTATTTTTCCCTTTAGCATTACATCGCTCCTTTTTATATAAGTTCTTACTCTTTCTATTTTATCATAATTCTAATTTTTATTCTTTAAATACTTCTATTTTTTATTCTTTAATTTTCTAAAAAGTATGCTATTGTATGAAAATAATTTTTTAAAAATAATCTAGTAAATTTTTATTTATAATTTAAGCACCAATAAAGCTTTAGTTATTATAATATTTTTAGAATATGATATAATAAGAATTGTTTGATTTTAAGATTTTTGAAAAGATTGATTATTTAAAATAAAATTGATAATTATTTAATACGAAAAAGGGTGATTGTTTAATATGAAAGAAAAAAATTTGAGGATGACAGCTTTTAAAGCTCTCGGCATAATTGTCGTTGTAAGCTGCCATTTAGATGAAAATTTATTTAATTTGATAGGAATACCGATAACTTCAAGCAGGGAACTTTTCCCTGAATACTCTTACCATATACCACTGTTTGTATTTGCGTCGGGATATTTCTACAAAAGAATATATGAAAGCGATTATTTAACATTGGTTAAAAAGAGATTTAAGAATATAACAAAATACTACAAGGCAAATTTATTTTACTTTTTCCTTACTCTAGTATTGGTTGGACTTGGACTTTTAGAAAGGGAAATACACTTTAATCTGCACAGCATTTTTATCGAGCCATTTTTAGGAGGATTCCAATTCTACTTTAATGGCCCTGGATGGTTTGTTCCATTCTTATTCACTGTGCGGATTGTCTTTCCACTTACAAGAAGATTCTTCTCTTTGTTTGTGAAGTCATTTAAATTTGGAGAAGAAAAGAAATTACTCGATGAAAGTATATTTACAATCTTCCTTTGTGTAGTTGGATTATTTGCAGCTCACTTTGCAAACATGTATCCTGTACAAAATCAAGATGTAGCATTATTCCATGCTATGCTTAGAACTGCATGGGGACTTCAATTTATGCAAATTGGACTTTTCTACAAAGAATTTGTAGAAGAACATATAAAATACACAGTAAAAGGATTTGTTGCAATCGTGGCTACAAAAGCAGTATTTTATCGGATATTTGGATACTGCACATTCTCACTTAGAACTGTAAGCTTCAACGGACACACATTTATAAGCCTATTTACTTCTATCTTAGGAATATTATACGCATTGTATCTAGCAGAATTTATGTGCAGACTAGCGCTAAGATTTAAAAGAAAACTGCCAGAACTGATAAACTTTGTAGGAAACAACACTTGGAGTATAATGATACACCATTTACTAATAAAATGGTTACTAACACAATTTGCAGACACAGGAATACTAGGAAACTCAAGAGAACTATTTGACTACTTCATCTCTCCTGTACTATGCCTAGTATTGCCACTAATATTTGTGTATATATGCAACAAAGTAAATGAAAAAATAAAAGAAAACAAAGAACTAAAACAAGCATAAAAACAAAAGAGATTAATCGACTAAATAATCAAAAATCGACTAATCTCTTTTTTTATATTCCTTTCATAAAATCAATTACCATAATAACTTAAAACAATACAATTTACTAACTTCTCCCTTTATCAACGATTAACATATAACTTACTAAAAAGAAAAAAATCATATCCTAATACCAGCGCCAATCTGCAGGCGGAGGCTTCGCCGTAGCTGAAGCCTGAAGCGGTATAGGATATGATTTTTTCTTTTTTAATAACTTTATATATTAATCGTTTGCATTTAACCAATCTATTAATAGGTTTATGTATTTTTCGTTGTCTTCAACGAAGCACATGTGACGACAATCTCTAAATAATTCCCATTTAGAATTAGGTATTCTGTCGTACATATATTTAGCTATATATGGAGTACATAAGTCGTTTCCTCCTGATATAACTAGAGCTGGTTCTTTTATATCTTTTAACTGTTCTGTAACATCGTAAGTTTTTAATGTTCCAAGAGGAGTAAATTCATTTGGTCCCCAACCAACTACGTATGCTTCAGCACCTTTTTTAACTGGTCTAGTTAAGCATTCTGGATCTCCTTCACCGTAAGAACCTGCAGCGTGACGTCTCATGTATTCAGCTTCAGCTGCCTGATATTCTGGAGAAGAATAATCATTGTTTGCAGTTGCGTAGTCTATAGCTTTCTGCATATCTTCTGGAAGCATAGATATTAATCTTTTCCGTTCTAATCCCCACATCCAAGATGCTGGAAGTGTACTTGAAAGTATTATACTCTTAACACCTTCTGGTTTGTAGTTACAGATATATTCAAGAAGCTGCATTCCACCCCAAGACTGTCCAAGTATATGAACTTCATCAAGTCCTAAATGTTTTCTTAAAGACATTAATTCTTCTATCCAAACTTCTTTGTTCCATAAGTCAGGTCTATTTTCAACGAATGATTCTCCACAACCTATCTGGTCGTACATTATTATCTGTCTGTTGTCCATTTCTGCCATTTTATCTAATACTTCAAAGTAGTTGTGTGTAGACCCTGGTCCACCATGAAGTAATATTATAGGAGCTTTTTCTGGATTTGGTTCCCCTACTATACGATAATATGTTTTGTACTCTTTAAAAGGCATGTATCCTTCTACTATTTTCATTAAATTCACTCCTCACTTGTGATTTTTATTATTCCCTTAAATGGCATATCAAAAATTTGCCATTTGACTATATTATAACAATAGTATACTAGTTTTACAAGTAATTTTATAATAGTATTTTCCAATATGTGCATATTTTTTTAAATCAGAAAAACGTTTTTTATAATTAATTGTAATATTTTACAAATTTATATAACCATTCCTCCATTAACTCCTACAACCTGACCAGTTATAAATGATGCTTTGTCTGCTAAATAATATACAGTTTCTGCAACATCCTCTGCTTTTCCTAACCTCATTAAAGGAGTTTCCTCTTTTAGTTCATTTAAAGTTTCCTCTCCATAATATGCGCACATATCTGTCATTATTACTCCCGGAGATACTGCATTTACTCTTATATTAGAAGGGCCTACTTCCTTAGCTAGTGCCTTTGTCATACCTATTATCGCAGCTTTTGATGCTGAATAATGTACCTCACAAGAACCACCAGTTTCTCCCCACATAGATGTTATATTTACTATACTTCCACTTTTTTCCCATATCATATGCTGAAGTGCCTTTCTAGAGCAGTTAAATACACTTGTAACATTTACAGACATCATTCTTTCCCATTCCTCATCAGTTATATCTGTAAATAATTTATCTTGACTTATACCAGCATTATTTACAAGTACATCCAATCTTCCAAACTCTTTTAAACAATAATCTATCATAGCATCTGCTTCAGCACTTTTAGACACATCGGCTTTGAAAATCCTTATATTACATCCGTCTTCAATTAATATTTTTTCTAGCTCTTTAACTTCTTTTTCTGAGTTATTATAATTTGCCAATACATTATATCCATTTCTTGCAAATTCTATAGCTATTGCTCTTCCAATTCCTCTAGAAGCACCTGTCACTACTACTGTCTTATTCATTTCATTTTCCTCCAAATTATCATAAAAAAAGTATCCCCCGATTGAAAGGATACTTTTTTATTTATTTTAAATTATTATTTTCTTATTCAGCAGATTCTCCGCCACCAGATTCTCCACCTGATGAACCGCCTGAATCTCCTCCTGATGAGCCACCATTGTCAGATCCACCGCCTGATGATCCACCTGAATCTCCTCCTGATGAGCCACCATTGTCAGATCCACCACCTGATGAACCACCACTATTATCAGATCCACCGCCTGATGAACCACCGCTGTTATGGTCTCCTCCACTTGATGAACCACCATTGTTGCTAGAACCACCGTTATTATTTGTTCCACCATTGTTGCTAGAACCACCGTTGTTAGCATTTGGATCTTCTGGAGTCGGAACTGTTGGTTTATTAGCTGTATCTTCACCCTTACTTACTACAAGTGATATCTTACCATTTGAAGTACTCTGTTCTAAAACAGTTCCTTCTTTATATGCAGAACTAAATTCATAAGTTACATTACCAACTGCAAATCCTTTTGCCTGAATCATACTCTGAGCCTGACTTAAAGTCATACCAATTACATTAGGTTCTTCTTTATTATTATTACCTTTACTTACAACAACTGTAATTGTATCGCCTTCTTTTAATTCAGTACCAGCATCTGGATCCTGAGAAATTATTTCATTTTCAGCTGCCGAATAGCTGTATTCATAGCTAGCTATTTCTAATTTTAATCCCATTTCTTCAAGTGTAGCTTCAGCCTGAGTTACCTGCATACCTTCTACATTAGGAGCCATTAATTCATTATCGCCTCCACCAAATATACTTGAACCAAATAGTTTGAAGAATAATCCTACCTGTGCTAGAAGTATTAATGATAGTATAACCGCAGCTATTTTTAATCTCTTCTTAGTCTTAGGAGTTTCTTCTTTTATTACTTTTTTCTTTTTCTTTCTTTTTCTCTTTGGAACGTAATCTTCTTCTTCCTCTTCATCATATAAATCGTCATCGTACTCGTCATCATCGTCGTAATAACCAGCATCATCACCATCTATATCTGCTATAGCTGCTGGAGCTATTCTAGGTTTTCCAACTGTATTTAGATTTCTTTCATCTATGTGTTTTGTTGCAAAATCATCGTATTCTTTTATAAAATCTAAGTCTATATTTTTTTCGATGTATTCTATATCTTCTATAAGTTCCTCAGCAGTCTGATATCTATCAGCGCTATTTTTTTCTGTAAGTTTTTTGATTATAGTTCTTACACTCTGAGGTATTCTTATTTTTTCTTCTTCTGTAAACTCTATATCATCATTTATGTGCTGAAGAGCTATAGACACAGGCGTATCTCCTCTGAAAGGTAGTTTTCCTGTAAGCATTTCATAAAGCACTATACCTAATGAATATAAATCGGCATTATTTGTAACAAATTTACCTTTTGCCTGTTCTGGAGAGAAGTAATGTACAGAACCTATTACCCCACCTATATTAGTCATTGTAGAATTTGAAACAGCCTTAGCTATACCAAAATCTGCAACCTTAGCTATACTTCTACCTTCGTTTGATATAAGTATATTGTGAGGTTTTATATCTCTATGTATTATCCCTCTTTTGTGAGCACATCCAAGAGCCATAGCTATCTGTTTAGTTATGTCTAAAGCTGTGTACTCATCAAGAGTACCTTCTTCCTGTATTATTTCTTTTAAGTTTTTACCGTTTACATATTCCATTACTATGTAATGAACTTTACCGTCTTCTCCAACGTCGTAAACATTAACTATATTTGGATGCGAAAGACTTGCAACCGCTTCAGCTTCTCTTTTAAATTTCTTTAAGAATTCCTGATCATCTACAAACTCAGGTCTTAAAACTTTAACAGCAACTACTCTATTCAGCAATTTATCCTTTGCTTCATAAACATAAGCCATTCCACCTTCGCCAATTTTCTTTTCTATCTTATATCTATTTCCTAAAATTGTATCTCCCACGTTATATCACCGTCCCAACTAAACTCTAACTAGTATTACGGAAACATTGTCGTTTCCAGCATTATTGGCTGTATCAATTAATTCATCGCTCATATCTTCAAAATCTTCATTTTCTTTAATTATCTCTTCTATTTTAGAATCGATAATGCAACCTGTAAGACCATCTGTTGCTAAAAGTATTATATCACTTTTTTCGATATTTTGTTTAAATATATCAACTATGACAAAAGGATCTGGACCAATTGCTCTAGTTATAATACTTCTATTTGGATGAGTTAAAGCCTCTTCTTCTGTAATTTCATTGCTTTCAACCAATTCCTCAACATAAGAATGATCTCTTGTTATTCTTCTTAATCCATTTTCTTCACTGTAGACGTATCCTCTACTATCGCCGACATTAGCTACATACAAATAATTTTTGTACAATATAGCAGTTGTCAATGTAGTTCCCATTCCTGAAAAGCTTTCATCTTCTTCGGCTTTTTCAAAAATTAGGCTATTCACATTATTATACGCTTGTTTTAGTATATCGTCTATATATTCTATCTTAATTTTGCTAGTTTGAAGTAAGTTTTCTTTTAGAAATAATATAATATTCTCGGCTGCCATCTTGCTGGCTACCTCTCCTTTTTTATAGCCTCCCATACCGTCAGCTATTGCAAACAAGCCAATTTCTTCATTCTCTACTTCAACAATCTCACATTTACAATAATCCTCATTATTTTTTCTAACCAATCCCACATCAGAGGCAAAATAAAATTCCATAAAATCCCTCCTTTTCAGATTACTTGTGTTTTCTTCTTAACTGTCCACAAGCTCCACTTATATCAGAACCCATAGAAATTCTGACAGTCGCTGGAATATTTCTTTCTTCAAGATAATCTCTGAATTTATATATAAATGCCTTATCAGGTTTTTTGAAATCTCTCTCATCAACTTCATTTATAGGTATTAAATTTACGTGGCAAAGCATTCCTTTTAGTAGAGCTGCTAAAGATTCAGCTTCTTTCTTGCCATCATTTACACCTTTTATTAAAGAATATTCAAAGGTAACCCTTCTATTAGTCTTTTTAATATAATATCTACAAGCATCTAATATTTCATTGATACTGTATTTATTAGCAACAGGCATTATTTCTTTTCTCTTATCGTCATATGGAGAATGAAGGGATATCGCTAAGTTTATAGGAATTTCTAAATCTGATAGTTCGTAAATTTTAGGAACTATACCACATGTAGACAATGTTATATGTCTGTATCCTATATTTAATCCATTTTCATCATTTACGATTTTTAAGAATTGTTTTGTATTATCGTAGTTGTCTAATGGCTCCCCACTTCCCATAAGAACTAGGTTAGACACTCTCTTTCCAGTATCTTCCTGAATTTTCATTATCTGGTCTAATATTTCCCATGGCTCAAGGTTTCTAACTAATCCATCCATAGTAGATGCACAGAATCTACATCCCATTCTACAACCTACCTGATTAGAAACGCAAACAGTAACCCTACTATCGTAATCCATCATAACTGTTTCTATTATATTTCCATCATTTAGTAAAAATAGATATTTTTTAGTTTTACCGTCTTTAGACTCTAATTTTAATTCTATATCTATATTACCTATGTAAGAAACTTCTTCCAATTTTTCTCTAAGAGATTTTGGAATGTTTTTCATATCGTCGAAGGTTTTAGCACCTTTGTAAATCCAAGAATAAACCTGAGTTCCTCTAAATGCCTTTTCTCCGATTTCTTTCATAAATTCTTTCATCTCAGCTTCTGTAAAATTTTTCAAAGCCTTTTTATTTTCCATAATATTACCTCATTTATTATTTAACTCTTTTCATTTTTGCTATAAAGAATCCATCCATTCCATGAACATTTGGATATATTTTTATATAACCTTTTTCCTGCTCCTCTGGATCTACATTTATTCCTTCTATTGGAACTAATTCGTAGTTTGGATTTTCTTTTAAGAACTTCTCAACAACTTCTATATTTTCACAGTCCTGAACTGTACAAGTTGAATATACTAAAGTTCCATTTATTTTAACATATTTAGATGCATTTTCAAGTATTTTACTTTGAATTTTCGGTAAATCTACCAATTCTTCTTTAGCTTTATATTTTATTTCTGGTTTTCTTCTTATTATTCCAAGTCCAGAGCAAGGCACATCTGTTAATACACAATCAAATTTTTCTATACTATTTTCATCTAAATTAGCTGCATCAAATTCCTCAGCTTCTATATTTTTTATACCTAGTCTTTTTGCAGCTGCCTTTATTACTTTGATTTTGTGTTCAAAAACATCTCTTGATACTATCTTTCCTGTATTTTTCATAAGCTCAGCCATGTGAGTACTCTTTCCACCTGGCGCACTACACATATCTAATACCATATCGCCTTCCTTAGGAGCTACTACCTTTGCCACAAGCATAGAACTTATATCCTGAACTGTAAATAGTCCCTCTTTATATAATCTAGAGTTTTCTATTCCTTTAAAGTTCTCAACCATTATAGCCTCTTCTGGTAACATAGCCTTACTTGCCTTAATTCCCTCTTTTTCAAATTCTTTTAAAAGTGAATCTCTATCTATTTTTAAAGTATTTGTTCTAACATATAAATCTGGTCTTTCGTTTAAAGCTTCAAGAAGCTCCTCTGCAAACTCTATACCAAAGTTTTTAACCCAATCTTCTACTATCCACTGCTGATATGAATACTTAACAGCTAATCTTCTGATTGGATCCTCTATATCTATGTATTTTATAGTTCTCTTCTGTCTTATCTCATTTCTTAAAATAGCATTTACAAATCCCTTAGACTTTCCATCGTATTTACTAGCCAGCTTAACTGTCTCATTAACAGCAGCATGGTCTTCAATTTTGTCTAAAAATAAAATCTGATATGTACCCATTCTAAGAATTATCTTAACAAAACTAGACATCTTCTTAACTTTTATCTTTGATAATTTATTTATTATAAAATCTAAATATTTTCTATTTTCTATAACTCCATAAACAAGCTCTGTCGCAAGTCCTTTATCTTTATCACTTATCTTTTCATTCTTAAAAATTTTATTAATTGCCATATTAGAGTAGTTTTTCTCTATCTCAATATCACAAAGAATTTTAAATGCCGCCTCTCTTGCGTTCATATTATAACCTCTCTATCTCAATGCAATAAACTTGCATAGTAATCTAATATTAATTATACACTATATAGTGTAAATCTGTCACAATTTCTTTTCATCAAGAAATTTTGCACCTAGCACAATCACTCTCTAGACAGGCTTCGACGACACGCCCTTTTATGTAACACATTTAAAAGTTGCGTGTCGTCTGTAGATTGTCGTATCGAGTTGATTTGTGCTACGATACAAAATTTTCAGCTGATAAAAAGAAAACTGCGACAGATTATATATTTAATGTATATCTTAATATCACACAAAAAAAGCAATCTTTATCAGATTGCTAATTTACTAAACTTTTATTTTTCCATTATTTTTCGTCTAATATTTCTATTTTTTCTATACTTGATTGTACCTCAGCGAAGTCATCGTCTATAAATAACATTGATTCTTCATCTTCATCAGCTGGAGCTTCATAAGATACACAAAATCCTTCTTTTGTACTACCATCATCAAAAATAAGTCTTACTCTTTTACCTTCCGCCTCTTTCATTTTTTCTATACTAATCATAATCTCAACCGCCCTTCTTAGATTGATATACTTTCATTATAAGTATTTTTTATTCAAAACTCAATATTTCATACTTAAAATAGATAAATCATTGGCTGTTGCAATCTTTTCAATTGCTCTTTTATCGAGTAATCACAAATTAATTTGCATCGACAATTCTGCAAAAAGTTCATACATTTTACTTTCTTATATCTTTTTACCCTTAGGCCTGGCTGGCACATATATTTTGTTGGCAGTTCTTTTTTGTCTTGAATAATTATTTGAAATGAACTCGACAATCTGGAAATGCCCCGCAACAGATTTAAGGTTTTATATAATTTTGCGGGGCATTGAAGCCTGGAGAGGAATTCAAATAATTATTCAAGGCATAAAAAAATACTGCCATAGAACACCTTTAAAAGGTGTTCTTATGACAGTACCTT
>SAMEA3387476__coassemble_1998_pt1 | contig 11689 bp, 8 predicted proteins | sample SAMEA3387476__metabat2_low_PE_029 | metagenome-assembled genome bin SAMEA3387476 (sample SAMEA3387476) | Felis catus | biome: Faeces | place: United Kingdom | collected 2012
AAGTTTTCCACAGTTTTAAATTATTATAATTTCCTTAGGAATAAAAAAATACTGCTATAAAACATATCGAAATGTTTTTATAGCAGTATCTAATTTATTATTGTTCTTTTGTTTCTACTTTATCTGTAGTTTCTTTTTTATCAGTTTTGTTTTCTTCTGATTTTTTATCTTCTGGCTTAGTTTCTTCTTTCTTTTCAACTATTTTACCTATGTTATAGTTGTCAAACTCGTCGATTTCTATAACATCTTTTTCATCTTTAGAGAACGTAATTTTAATTTTATCCCCTTCTTTAGTCAGAGGTAGTTCTTTAGAAATTTTAGAAGTTGCATAGAATATATTTCCTTCATCTGTGTCTAAAGTCAGATAATATACTGTATTGCCGTTTTTAGTGTCTGCAGCAATTCTCTTAACAGTACCTTCTAGCTCTTTATCAAATTCATCAGATTCGTCTATTTCTAAGCTGCTTCCACCAGACTCTAACGCATCTTTATAGTTCTTCATAGCTTCAGCCTTATCCCGTCCTACTCCAACTATGTTGTAGTCCTCAACAGATACAAATACCACTCTCTTAACAAGTCCTGCCTTGTCTTTTAGTGATGATACATATGTTGGCTGTCCTAATATATTGTACATAACTGGGAATGTTGCTTCATAGTTCTTTTCCTGAACACTACCTTCTGCAGATTTCATGGCAGCCATTTCAGTTGCACCTGGCTGTTTATAAAGTTTTGCTTCTTTAGTTCTTGAGTCGACAAGCATAAATCCTATAGTAGATTCATCTCCACCTGCTGAAGTTATTCCTGTGTACCAGTATGATCTGTCGTCGTCACCGTACACTAAAGATGTTCCTTCTGTAGCTTTTAATACACCTTTTTCAGATATTACTGAGTTTATAAATCCATTTACATAAACTCCCCAACTGTTTATCTGATCAACTACAAAACTTTCTGGCTGAATTCTATCTACCCATTCTGGAGTATCTTTTATAGAGTAGAATTTAGTTTCTCCTGTTTTCGTATCAACTATAGCAGTTCCATTTACATTAGCTCCACCAAATCCTACTTTATGTTCATAAAGAGAAACTACCCAATATGGTTTACCATTGTCGTCTATTTCTAATGTATAATCTGCCATACCTTTACTCATACCACCATTTATATAAACGTGTCTGTGTAAATCCTGAAGTATGTACGCATCTGGCTGATATACTATTTTTACATCTTCTCCATTTGCTTTCTGAACAAGTTTAACGTCTTGAGGGTCATTTGCAGATACCATAACGTATCCATTTGTACCACTCATATTTGTTACCCATTTTATAAAATCTCTATGAACTAGAGGTGCTACCCAGTAAAGTTTATCCTTTACTTTCTGTATGTGGAATTCACCTAGTTTAGATACACTCCCTATTGCTGGTACTTCACCTAATTTTTTATCTCCTAGTTTCATAGCCATATCTTCATCGACTATTCTTATCTCATTTACATTTACAGGGCTGACATCCTTTGTAAATTCACTTTCTTTGACAGTCCCAAGTAGGTTTCTGTACGCTTTTGCTCTTATAATTGGTGTAGATGCTAAAGTCGGTAAAACAACTGCAATAGCTAGTATTCCTATAGCTATTTTAAAATTCCTTTTGTTTGTAATAGTAAATCTCTGTTCTTCTCTGTCAAATACCATATTTAATATTCCAGCGATTACAAAGAACATCGCTAGCACATAGTATAAAGATGTGAAATCTACTCTAAGCACTGGCAATTTTACAAACGCGTACACCGCAGTTATTATAAATGAAATAGCGTATGACTTAAAATTCTTCATTTTATCTCCTTTCAATCCTCTTTCTTTTTAATTTTATTTTGAATCCTTAGAAAAGATTATATCATATAAAAAAACGGTTTGAGTAGTTATTTTACTATCTCAAGCCGTTTTTTATTAATTCTTTAGATTTTTATACTATGCTGCTGGTTTTAAAGAGTTTCCATATTGAACTAATATGTCATAAGCATACTGAATTGCATCCTTTAAAGTAATCCGCATATCAGCTTTTATTTCGTTGTTTTCAATCTTTATTCCTGTAAGATTTATAGGTTTTAATGTTTCTTTAGGAATTATAATTGATCTATCTCTTATTTCAAATGGAATTTCATTCTGCTGTGATGCCATTATCTTTCCAAGTAGACCACCATGAATATTTATTTTACCAACCTTAACATTGTCCACATTGACAACTAATGCTCCGTCTTCTACAGATGGCACTACACTTACTCTAGCTTTAGTTTTAATAAACTCTATCTCAACAGGAACAGTTACCATCAATTTATTATCTTCTATTTTTATATCGTTAGACATCATATCGTCTTCATAATTTTTCATAAATGTATAAACTATGTTGCTTATGTCCTCTGCTGTTAAATTTATGCTTCCTTCAAAGCTTTCTGTTTCTTTGTTGAATTTAAGGCTTTGCAGTATTCCCATCTTTATAATATCTTCTTTAGTTATTTCTCTGTTTCCTGTAGTATCCCATTGCATTCCCCCTTCTGGCTGCAATGCGTAGAAAAGCCCTCCAAGTGCCAAGACTACCACTACAAGAAGTCCAACCAAAATTTTTAAAAATTTCTTCATAAAAATCACTCTCTCTTTATTAGTTTTACTAAAATTGTTTTTATGTATTAATTTCTTTTTTTCATTATACATCTTTTTTAAATTTATTTCTAATTTTTATCATATTTTATTTATACCCAAAACGTTTTCTATGTACTCAGAAGATATTTTTAATTCTAAATTACAGCAATTAGTTTCAAAAAATATCATAAATTCTTCTTATCCTCTTTATTTTTTTCATATATTAGATTAAAATTAATGTATATTATAAATAAAATTAAACTGGATTTTTCTATTCTATTGAGCGATTTTAATAAATAGAAATTCAAAATATATGCTTTGGAGGAATAATAATATGGCAAATGAAACAGTATCATCTAACTTTATAAAAAATATAATCATTGATGATTTAGAAACAGGAAAACATAAAAGTATAGTTACTCGTTTCCCACCAGAACCAAATGGATACTTACACATAGGACACGCAAAAAGTATATGCCTAAACTTTGGTCTTGCTAAAGAATTCGCTGGTAAGGTTAATATGAGATTTGACGATACTAACCCTACAAAAGAAGATGTAGAATACGTAGACTCAATAAAAAATGACGTAAACTGGTTAGGATTTAACTGGGACAATTTATTCTTCGCTTCTGATTACTTTGAAGAAATGTACAACAGAGCGGTTTTATTAATCAAAAAAGGTAAAGCATTCGTATGTGATTTAAACGCTGACCAGATAAGAGAATATAGAGGAACACTTACTGAACCAGGTAAAGAAAGTCCTTACAGAAATAGATCTGTAGAAGAAAACTTAGATTTATTTGAAAGAATGAAAAACGGTGAATTTGCTGATGGAGAAAAAGTTCTTAGAGCTAAAATAGATATGTCTAGCCCTAACATCAACTTCAGAGATCCTGTTATATACAGAATAGCTCATGCAACTCACCACAACACAGGAGATAAATGGTGTATATACCCAATGTACTCATTTGCTCACCCACTAGAAGATGCTATAGAAGGAATAACTCACTCTATATGTACTCTAGAATTTGAAGAACAGAGACCTCTTTACGACTGGGTTGTTAGAGAATGTGAAATGGAAAGCGTACCAAGACAGATAGAGTTCGCTAGATTAAACATGACTAACACTGTAATGAGTAAGAGAAAATTAAAATTACTTGTTGATAACAACATAGTTGATGGTTGGGACGATCCAAGAATACCAACAATATCTGGACTTAGAAGAAGAGGATACACTCCAGAATCTATAAGAAACTTCTGTGCTGAAATAGGTGTTGCTAAAGCAGACTCTACTGTAGATAGCCAGCTATTAGACTTCTTCTTAAGAGAAGACTTACAGCCAAAAGCTCCTCTTGCAATGGCAGTTTTAAGACCTGTTAAATTAGTTATAGACAACTATCCAGAAGATCAGGTAGAAGTTCTTGAAGTTGAAAACCATGCTAAAGACGAAACAAAAGGTAAGAGAAAAGTTACATTCTCTAAAGAATTATACATAGAACAGGAAGATTTCATGGAAGAACCTGTTAAAAAATACTTCAGATTATTCCCAGGAAACGAAGTTAGACTTAAAGGTGCATATTTCGTAAAATGTACTGGCTGCGTTAAAGACGAAAACGGAAATGTTGTAGAAGTTCACTGTACTTACGACCCAGAAACAAAAGGCGGAGAAAGCAACGATGGACGTAAAGTTAAATCTACTATACATTGGGTAGACAGCAAAACAGCAGTTCCAGCAGAATTTAGATTATTTGAACCATTAATACTTGACGATATAGAAGAAAACAAAGGAAAAGACTTCTTAGATCAGATAAATCCTAATTCTCTTGAAGTATTAGAAGGATTTGTTGAAGAAACTCAGCTAAAAGGAGCTCAGCCTCTTGATAAATTCCAGTTCTTCAGAAATGGATTCTTCAGTGTAGACACAAAATACACAACTGACTCAAAAATGGTATTTAATAGAATAGTACCATTAAAGAGTAAATTCAAATTAAATAAATAATATTATGTATATATAAAGATGGCGCAGGATTTTCTGTTGCCATCTTTTTTAATGCTCGAAATTAATATCCAATCTCCTCTCCAGGCTTCAGCGCCCCACACTGTTAGAGTAACACATTTAGCAGATGTGGGGCGCTTGCAGAATTGTCGAGTTCGATTTGGATATTATTTCATCGCAAAAGATGTCAAACAAAAAACACCTTGCGCCATCTATACTATATCCTACATAAAACTACTTATTTAATTTGGAATTTACATCTTTAATGGTTACTACACAAGAACAGTTGGATAGTTGGTTAGAACTTTTTACCCTCTCTTCCCATTATGCAACTTGTAAAAGTATTTAAATGTGTATATAAAAAGAGGTTGTAGTTTTTTCATAGATTTTTATTCTGCTTAGCTCAAAGTCACAAATTAGTCGAAATTCGACAATCTACAGACGCCTCACAACTTATAAATGTGTTACATAAAAGTGTGAGGCGTCGAAGCCTGGAGATGAGACTATTTGTGATTTGAGCTGTACAGTTAATAATCTTGAAAAACTACAACCCCTTTTATATACCCCTATTTAAATACTTTTTTACAAGTAAATTTTTCCATAGTTTTTACTAGGTCATTGAAGTAAGGTACTTCTATATTCGATTCTACATATAGTACTGTATCACCTTTTAGTGGTTCTCCACCTTTTTCTGTTAGTTTCCCTTCTTCTCCGTATAGATACTCGTTGAATCTTCTTATTTTGCTTCCAGTTTCTTTCATTTCAAGTATCCAATTTACGTCAGTTCTTTTTACTTCATGAGTTTCTGCATATTCGTTTATATTTCTCCAACTCATTACATAGCATTTTAGAACATTGTTTAAAAATCTTCTATATTTTAAGCTTCTTATTTTATCTTCAGAAATTTGCTCCATATTGTCAAATGAAGGTCCTTCAAATTCTTTGATCCAAGCACCAACCATATTTTTTTCCATGACTATTTTTCTGCATAAACCATCTTTTTCTACAGCTAGGCTTACTTCTTTTATGGCATTGTACATAAATCCGTATATTTTACCAAATTCGCAGCCACAGCCTTCACATCTATATGGATTGTCAATTTCTTCGTTTACCTTTCCTTCTCTTACTATTTCTACTATTTTATCGCTAGTCCCACACAGTGGGCATATTCTTTCTTCCATTTTTTCCCTCCACATATACAAAATATCAAATTATATTTTACAATATAACTTAATATATAACAACAATTAAGCAAATTGTTTTCATATTTAACATCAATCAGTATAAATATTTATTAATAAACAGCAACGTGTCCGTCGCATCTTTTTTCTGTTCCACAGATATATCCACCTTTTTCGTTCTTTAGAATTATCTGTCCTCTACCCATATTGATTTTGTCAGATATTACTTTTACATCGTGTCCTTTTTCTTTAAGGCCCTCTGCTATTCCAGCTTTCATATCGTCCTCAACCTCGATTTTCATACCATCAATCCACTGCCATCTAGGTGCATCAAGCGCTTCTTGAGGATTCATTGCAAAGTCAATTAAATTTGTAACTACCTGGAACTGACCTTGAGGCTGCATAAATGCTCCCATTACACCAAATGCTCCAACAGCTTCATCATTTTGTTTGATAAATCCTGGAATAATTGTATGGTATGGCTTTTTAAATGGCTCGACAATATTATCGTGATTTTCATCTAAACTAAAATTGTTTCCTCTATTATGAAGAGCAATTCCTGTTCCTGGAATTACGACTCCTGAACCAAAGTTCATATAATTGCTCTGTATATGAGATACCATATTTCCATCTTTGTCAGCTGTGCACATATACACCGTACCACCACAGAATGGCTCTCCAACTTCTGGAAATACTGCTTTTTCTCCTATTAGCTCACTTCTCTTCTTAGCGTATTCTTGATTTAACATCGCATCCACAGAAACAGTCATTTTCTTAGGATCTGTTACATACTTCTTAGAATCAGCAAATGCTAACTTCATACACTCAATCATCTTGTGTATATTATCCACAGTTTCTTTTTCTTCATCTAACTCCAACTCTTTTAGTATATTTAATGCAATTAAAACTGTTATTCCATGCCCATTTGGAGGAATTTCGCATATATCATACCCCTTGTAGTTTGTGCTTATAGGTTCAACCCACTGAGGATGGTATTTTTCTAGGTCTGATTTTCTTATCATTCCATCAAATTTTCTACTATGCTCATCTATTAATTTAGCGATTCTACCTCTGTAGAAACTTTCTGCTCCAGTATTTGCAATTTCTTCAAGCGTTTTTGCTTGTTCCTCACATTTAAAGATATCTCCTGCTTGTGGAACTTTTCCATCTATTGTAAATGTATCAAACCATTCTTTCAAAAGCTCTTTGTCTACAAGTTCAGCCTCTACATCCTTCTTAACTCTATCTTTAGGAAGTTTTTCAAGCTCTTTTAAATCATTTGAATAATCTTCAAAAGACTCCTCCCAAAGTTTTGCAACATTAGGATAAACTATATAACCTTCTCTTGCATAATCTATCGCCGGTTTTAAACATTCATACAACGATAACTTACCAAACTTTCTATTTAACTCTGCCCATGCAGCTGGAATTCCAGGAACTGTAACTGCTCCAAACCCATGTCTTGGCATTTTTTTTAGTCCTTTATATGCTTTTTTTGTCATAAGCTCTGGTGCAAAACCACTAGAATTCAATCCGTATAATTTCTTTTCAGATTCTATCCAAACTAGTGAGTACGCATCTCCACCAATTCCATTGCTTGTAGGCTCAGTAACTGCAAGTGCTGCAGCAGTTGCAACAGCAGCATCTACTGCATTTCCACCTTTTCTTAGTATATCTAATCCTGCCTGGGCTGCCTGTGGGTTTGATGTGGCCACTGCTCCACTCTTTGCATACATAACATTTCTTTCTGATTTGTATCTAGTTGATAAAACATTAAAATTCATACTCTATCCCTCACTTCTCAATTTAACTTTCTTACATTTATAATTGTACTTCTTCACCTTTATAACTTTACTTTTTATCAATTATCTATGTATTTTATAATACTCACATCCAAAAATGCTTTTCCTATTACATTTTACCACTGTTTCTGGTAAATTTTCTATACTATTGTATATCGCTACAGAAATAGATGCATTTTCTTTTTTACCGTCTATCACTACATCAGCATAGTAACGTCTAAGTCCCTTTGCTGATCTACTGGTATCTTTTTCAAGTGCAATTACAGTTTCGTGATTTTCTGGTGTAAATGTAAGTGCATTGTTTAAATGATCAGTAGTACAAACTATTATCAAAAGCATTGCTAATGCGACAGTAGCCATTTTGCCAGTCTTTTCTCTTATTTTGCGTTTTTTTAGCATTATCATATAAATTGAGAATAATATTAAAAAGTAAATCACTCCAAATTTAATCTCACTATGATTTACATAATTTAATTTAGGTAAATTATATAGCATTAATAAAGCGATAATGGCAGATGCATATGGTATTTCATAGTGAAACTCTCTACCATCTTTTGTCTTAGTTGGTAATTCAACGACCATTTTAGGATATAGGTATATATAAAGTCCCCAAATGAATAGAAGTTCTGCAGACCAAACAATACTTCTTATACGAGTTCCTAAGAATAAAGCTACTATAGAAATAGCCCACATCGCTATATTTAGTTTTCTTATCATTTCTTTTTCTTTATTTATCTGAGCTAGTCTATCCTTTCTCTTTATATGTTTTATCTCATCTTCTCTATTTTTCTCAATTTTATTTCTTGTATTTAAAATCCAATTATCTATCTTTCCATTTTCTTTTTCCTTTATCTCAACGCCATTGCCCTTAAAAGCAATTATCGCTTCTTCAATTCCCTCGTATCCGTTATTAAAAGAAGCTATTTTCTTTCCTTCTTTAGAAAAAATAGTATAATTTTCATCGTTCATTTTATCTAGCTGCACAAATCCTATCTCTCTATATAAATAATTTTTCCTTTTACCAAATGTTGGGATATACTCAACTCCCTCATTAGTTAAAATTATTTTTCTTCTATAGTATTTTATAATTCCGTAGCTAAGCACTACTGTAATGATGATTTCCATGACTGTACAAGTAACCAACATAACTCCATCGTTCTTTGAAATAGCTATATTATTCGCAATCATAGCAAATATAGCATTGAAAATAAGCCCAATAAAAAATATATATAAATTAACTTTATAATTGCTCTTGAAAAATAACTTTTCTGTAAGTTATCTTTTGTATTTTTGTTTTTCTTAGCCATAAAAATCACCTCTTTTTATTTTTTTATTGAAAATTGTATAATTTCTATTCAAGTGATATATAATATAAATAGAATGAAATATCAAACATAATTTTCTGATAATTCTTTAATATTATTATCTCATTATATTTAATATTTAACAATAATTTTTAGGTTGAAGTGTCATTATTATTTTACTTGTAAAATTTAAAAACTATAAAATTAAATCTATAATTTGATAAATACCTTTGACTTATACATACTAGTTTCATTATAATAGTATTATGGTTTTTAATTATATTTTGATTGTATTATATGAAAGGAGGAAACTATGGCAAAAATTAAAGGTTTCTTTGGAAAAATTAAAAATGCTATTATATCCGGATTTAAAGGATTTGGAAATTTCATAAAGAACCATAAAAAGGGAACTGCTGTTGTGCTTGTAATACTACTTGCTGCAGGATTTATGGTTGGAACTGACTACGTAAGAAGAACTAAGGAAGAACAGAAGCTTCGGGAAAAATACGAAATTTATAAAATACCAGCTTATGAAAATATAGACATAAACGGTATGGTTACTCCTAGAGAGTCAAAACAGTATGCTAACCCAGAGAACAACTCTTTAAGCGATATAAGTGTTGAAAACGGTCAGGAAGTAAACGATGGAGATTTACTTTTCACTACTAAAGACAACTCTGTTATAGAACAGATTAATGTTTTAAAATCTCAGTTAACTAGTTTAAACTCTCAGAAATCTCGTTTAAGCAAGAATAATAAAGATAATATAAATAATGAGGCTATTGCTTCTATAAATGCTCAGATTTCTTCAGTAGAAGCTCAGATATCAGCATTAAACAGTAGTGCATATGTTAAAAACACTGCTCCATTTGCTGGAAAAGTGTATATAAACGACCAGAACTCTACTGATATGAACACTTCTTTTATATCTCTTGTAAGTAACGAGTTCTTTATGAAGGGATATGTTAGCGAAGACGATTTAGAAAAAGTTCAGGTAGATCAGACTGTAAGTATAAAAGTAAATTCTTCTGATAAGAAAATGACTGGTAGAATAAGCTATGTTTCTGATAGACCAACTACTGCTAAGACAAAAGAAATGAAAGATAATTTATCTTATTACGAAGTAGATATATCTTTTGAAGATCAGGAAGGTCTAGTAAATGGATTCCACGTAGATGCTGACCTTGAAATAGTATCTAATGAATACAAAGTTCCTACAACTGCAGTATTAAAGAATGGAGATTCTGCTTATGTAATGAAAGATCTTGATGGAATACTTAAAAAACAGGAAGTTACTATTGTTAAAACAGGAAAGAATGTAACTAAGATAGTTACAAATCTTGAACCAGGAGATAAAATATTAAAACATCCAGATAAATCTATGAAAGAAGGAGATGCAATACCTTCTGCTGGACTTGTTGACAAATCTCCAAAAATAGACCCTGAAGAATTAAAAATACCTGATGTCAATGGACAAATAGAAGAGTAAAAGTATAAATAGGCTGTTGCAATTTTGCAATAGCCTTTTTTGTTGGCATAATTTTTATAGATTTACTAGAGTGAAAAGAGCGAATAAATCAAAATCACCAAAAACTTTGTCACTATGCAAAGCATATGAGATATAGACAAACTCTTCTCCAGGCTTCGACGCGTAAGCGAAAAACAGTTTTGTTGTAGTTAAAACATGCGTCTGCAGATTGTCGAAAGAGTTTTGTCTATATAACTCATATGCTACATACACTATGAATAGTTTGGTAAATTTTGATTTTATCCACTTTTTTAGTTAGTAAATCTATAAAAAATTATAACTAATAAAATAGGCTTATTGCAAATATTGAACAGCCATTATTTATACATTTTATATCTTGAAAATATTGTTACTATAAAAAGACTGCTACAAGATGCGTAACAGTCTTTTGTTGTGTTTGTGTAATTTTGTGTATGTTTTGTTTGTTGTGATTGATTTTTGTTGTTTGTTGGGTAATATTTGTTTATTTATTTTATCAAACTATTTCATTAGTTTTGATACTACGTTTGATGGTATTACGAATTCTACTAATCCTGCTGAGCCTGGAGCTACTTCATATTCGTCGAAGCATATAACTAGTTCGCCTTTGTCATTTATGTAGAATGGCTGATCTTTTTTGATTTTAAATGTATTGTCTACAAAATATACATCATTTGAGTCTTTTTTAGTTCTTTCTTTCATCTGAGATAATATGTTTTTGCTTAATACATCTACATAATCGTTGTTTCCAAACATTCCTTCAAGTGTAAGAATTGTTTTGTCTTTTTTATCTATGTTGTATATTTTTCTGCTTGTTGCTGCTGAAGCTTCTGTTTCTGTGTTGTATATAGCAACTGAAAGTGTTTTATCGTTTTCTGCTATAGATTCAGTCCACATTTCCGCAGATTTATGAGTTGTTTTTCCTTCTTTTTCAAGCTCTGCAACCTCTGCTTCGTATTTTTTATAAGCTTCTTTACCTTCTTTTTCAAATTCTTTGTTTAATTTATACTCTAAATCTTTACTATCTGAGCTTACTTCTGGTAATGATATTGAAACATCCATACCATCTTTATCTATTCTGTAATTGTTGAAATTAACTACTCTTATTATATTGCCTATCACTGGTATATTTTCTAAACTCTTTGCAAATGTTGAACTTGCGTTTACTGATACTATTATTAAACCTACTGCAGCTGCTGATGCATACCATTTTTTCATATTTCTTCTCCAATCTTTTTTGTTATTTTCTAATTTTTTATTTTCACTTTCATTG
>SAMEA3387476__coassemble_2051_pt1 | contig 11262 bp, 7 predicted proteins | sample SAMEA3387476__metabat2_low_PE_029 | metagenome-assembled genome bin SAMEA3387476 (sample SAMEA3387476) | Felis catus | biome: Faeces | place: United Kingdom | collected 2012
TTGAGATTTATGATTTATAATATCAAATTATTCTTATAATAATATTTTCATAATATATAAAGTAAAATATTTCAAAATATTGATTTTAAATTTTTTAAATAGTAACATAAAAATATAATAAACTTTAGGAGGTCATTATGAAAACATATCCAACTTGGCCTAACTTCTACATGGAATTTGCCAACACACTATTAAAATACAAAAATAACCGAAAAGAACTCATAGAAAAAATCAAACGAGTATACTATACAAACAACATCTCTCTGCCAACACTAGAAAAAGACAGAAACATCATAGACATCGATCCATTTACAGTATTTGGACTATTTAACAAGCAAATCAGCTTACGGAACAGAATCCGTATAATTGAAGGCTTAGCAAAAGAATTCTCAATATCTGTAAAAACTCCAGACTCATTTGGAGGAATTCCTTTCTTAAACAATCTTAGCGCAGTATTTTACAGATTTATAGGTGAAAGAGGAAAATTGGATATCCAAAATCTTTGGAATGTGTTTGAAGCAGCTATTGAATATGCAGACACTCCTTCAGAAAAGAGCAGAGAAGAGTTTATAAATTATTACAATATCGCATTAAAACAAAAGGGAATTAAATGGAATTTGACTATGGGATTATTCTGGATTAGACCTTTTGAATATATAAACTTAGACTCTATAAATCGTTGGTATTTATCAAATCCGCATAACATACCAGAAGAATTTATAAATAAAACAAATAATTTTAAATTCGTATTCTCTGGAGAAGACTATTTAAATTTATGCAGCGATTGCAGGGAAATTTTGAAAAGTGGAAATTATAGCTATAATAATTTTCCTGAATTATACAGAGTTGCATTTGCACTAGCTGAGGAAATAAATGCAGAAAAGAAAAGATTAGAAGATGAAGATAGAGAAGAACATAAATATCCATTAAATGATAATAATCAGGAGTATAATAATCAGTACGTTGTTTCAGAAAACTTAGAAGACAATTATATAGGAAAAAATGTATACACAGAATCTGATTTTCTTGAAGAAGTCTATTTAGACGAAGAAAAATACTATATTCTAAAAAATCTTCTTCTATACAAGAAAAACATCATTCTCCAAGGCCCTCCAGGAGTAGGAAAGACCTTTGCAGCTAAAAGACTTGCATACTCAATAATTGGAGAAAATAATAAAGATAGAGTAATGGCTATCCAATTCCACCAAAACTACAGCTATGAGGACTTTATGATGGGATTTAGACCTAATGAATGTGGGTTTGAACTTAAAAAAGGACCTTTCTACAACTTCTGTAAAAAAGCAGAACAAGATCCTAATAACGACTATTTCTTTATAATTGATGAAATCAACAGAGGAAATCTGAGCAAAATATTTGGTGAGTTGTTTATGCTTATAGAAAATGATAAAAGAGGAACTGAAATAAAACTGCTTTATTCTGATGAAATGTTTTCAATTCCTAAAAATTTATACATAATTGGAATGATGAACACAGCAGATAGAAGTCTTGCTATTATCGACTATGCTCTAAGAAGAAGGTTTGCTTTCTTTGAATTTAAACCAGCTTTTGATTCTGATGGCTTTAAAAAATATCTAGAAGAAAAGAATAGTGATAAACTATACAAACTTATAGAAACGATTAAAAAGCTTAATACTGACATTAAAAATGATGACTCTCTTGGAAAGGATTTTTGTATAGGACATAGTTTCTTCTGCTTTGATGATAATATTGACGATTACTTATTAAAATCTGTTGTAGATTATGAGATAATCCCTCTATTAAATGAATATTGGTATGATGAAATTGATAAAGTTGAAGAGTGGAGCTATTTACTTCATGAGGCGATAAGATAATTTATACAAGGTGATAAAATGATTAGAATACAAAACATTTACTACATGTTAGCCTATGCATTTCAAATTCTAAAAAGTGATGCCTACTCATTTTGCGAAACCGAAGAATTTGAAAATGCAGCAGATTTATTAGCAGCTATTCTCGAAAAGGGAATTTCTATTCAGATAAAGAAACGAGGATTAAAAAGAGATTATATAGAATCCACAGAAGTTTCTAATTATATAAAAGGAAAAATTGATGTGTCAGAATCTATTAAAAACCAAACGATTATAAATCGTCAATTAATTTGTAATTTCGATAATTTTTCAATGGATTGTTATGCTAATAGAATTTTAAAAACAACTATACAATTACTTATTAAATCAGATATTAAGTCACATAGAAAAAAGTCTTTGAGAAATCTTTTATCCTATTTTAAAGATGTTAGAAGTTTAGATGTTAAGAGCATTAAAAGAATAAACTGGAATATGAGATTTAACAAGAATAATCAAAGCTATCAAATGCTTATTTCTATATGCTACCTAGTTCTCAATGGACTCATTCAAACTACTACAGAGGGCTCTACAAAGCTTTTAAACTTCCTTGATGAGCAGAGTATGAGTAGGCTTTATGAAAAGTTTATTCTTGAATATTATAAAAAGCATTATCCTGAGCTAAAGCCTGCTGCATCTTATGTAAATTGGGCTTTAGATGATGGGATGGATAACTTGCTTCCTATTATGAAAACAGATATAACTTTGACTTATGGTAACAAGGTTTTGATTATAGATGCTAAGTATTATAGTCATACAACACAAGTAAGGTTTGATAAGAATACTATTCATTCTAATAATTTGTACCAGATTTTTACTTATGTGAAGAACAAGGCTTGTAGTGGTAAAAATGTGTCTGGTATGGTTTTGTATGCTAGGACTGATGAGTTGATTCAACCTGAGAGCAGCTATGTTATGAGTGGGAATAGGATAGATGTGAGAACTTTGAACCTTGATTGTGATTTTGAAGTGATTAGAAGGCAGCTGAACGGGATAATAGAGGAGTTTTTTTATAATAGAGGTGATTTGAGTGTCTAAAGATGAGAATAAAGAACAAGCTAAGTACAACATTACAACAGAGCTTGCTATGGAGGAAGCAAGGAAAATAATAAACGGAGAAATAGAAGCAAAGTCGTATGAATCAATAAATGAAATATTAAATGCATTTAACATGGAAGACTAAAGTTTTAGAAGTAATACTTTTATATCAAATGCAAATGGGCTGTAAATTAACTTCAGTTAATACAACAGCCCATAATATATTAATCTTTATTATAATTTTTAGCATACACTTCCAATAATTTAAAATCAAAACACCTTTTAGAAATCATATTATCTGGATAATTATATTTTAATTCGTATATATACTTAGCTTTTGACTCAATATCCATTTTATTTATAGCTTTTAGTTCTTTCTTTAATAACGATATATAATTATTTTTTTTAATTTCATTTTCTATATCTAGCTCTTTATAGTTAAGTTCTTTTAATAGTTTTTTTGGAATAGGAAACATATAATTTAGATTTATCACAGCAAGAAGTCTTTTTTCGTCAAATACTTTTAAAAAATCTTTTGAGCTTTTCATTTTATAGTGTCTTTCTTTTGGATGAGAAACCTGTGTTATATACACCAATTCTCCAATTTCAAATAATGCTCCAAAAAAAGGTTTATATTTTTCTTTTCCATAATCTGTTCTTGGAACCCTAGATTCTTTGTTTCTTAAATAATTTAAAAATTCATCGTCTGGAATATACCATTTCATTTTAATTCTCCTCACATAATATAATTACATAACAAAAAATCCCTTATCAAGTATACAGACAAGGGATTTGTTTTACTATTAATACAGTTTTGGTTGGATCTGCAAACCTACTATTAATATGATTTTGATTGGATTCACAAACCTACTATTAATGCAGTTTTGGTTGGATCTGCAAACCTACTATTATTTCTATAATTAGAATACCATAATATTCTATAATAGTCAATATATCCTACTTTTTATATCTTTATACTTTACCTAAATACTTTAACCATTAAACTAAATTCTCCTACCCCCCTTAAAAACACAACCCTCCTCTTACCAACACTTATCCACAATTTTTTTTATTTCACAATAAAATCTATATCAAACTTGTATAAATTCCACCTAAAAATTTCGTATTTTCAAAATAGTGAAAAAATAGCCATTGATTTTTAAAAATTCCGTCTGTATAATTTGGGCTGTAATATAAAAAACACTTTTAATTACAAAATTTTTCTAATGGAGGTGCATCATGTTAGCTAAATACAAAATAGCTAATACTTTGAGAATTATCTCAGAGCCCAAAAACGGAATAACAATCATTCCAAATCCCACAGGAAGTGGAAAATCTTATGAAACAGCTATATTTATAGCATGGATGCTGATAAATAGCGGACGAAAAATAATCTTCGTCACTACAAGAATTGCTCATCTAAATCTCGTAGAAAGCGACATCGCTTATCACTTGAAACAAATGGGAGAAGATGAGAAGATTGAAAAAGTAGTACAAATAAAGTCATTTGTTAACTGTATCAAACAAAGCTTTCTAAGATTATCAGATGATATAGAAAGAATAGCGAATAGAAATAAAGATTTAAAAGAAGTCTTTACTGTTTTAAGAAGTGAGCTTATTAGATTAGAAGTTGAAACAAAAAACTCTAAAAATAATCAAGATTCAAACAAGGCTGTCATCAAAAGTGTAAATGAGCATATATCTAACTTAGAGCCTAAGTTTAGAAACTTATTGTCAGAGGAATTTGCTAAAAGCTACAATCATAACAGTTTCGACCAAAAAGGAAATTGTATAAGCAGCTATGATTATATGATGAATAGCGAAGAATGGAAATTCATAGCAGAATTATACCCATCTTCGCAGCATTCTCAAAAACAGGTATTTATAATGACTAGTGCTAAGTTTTTAGAAAAAGACGATCCTATAATCTCAAAAAGATATGATTTTATAAAGGGAGAACACTTAAAAGACGCAATAGTCATAATAGATGAGGTTGACGCTGTTAAGAATGATTTTCTTAGGAAAATTCTATCAAATGACCTAAAAAAGAATATTGTAGACATATTTAAAGTAATTTATAGAACTTTTGAAAATATTGACGAAATGGACCCAGATACTATAGAGGTTTCTAAATCTATAGGTAAGATAAAAGCTATTTCTAATAGGAGTAAAGAAATAAAGGAAAAATACTTCCCTAGCAAATGGGTAGTTAGACTCTTTGAAAAGGATGATAATGGTGAATTTCAGGAAGCTAATGTTATTGATAAGCTGATGAATTTCTATAGTGTAGATAATTACTTTGATACAACTAGAAAATATGTGTACATTCCTTTTACAAGTGATCGAAATGATCCTGATAATATAACACAGTGCAATATCATAATATCTGAACATGACTTAGACGAGGATACAAAATCCAAAATAACTATGTACAATATAGCAGATTTTATAAGAGAAGTTAACCAGTTTATTAACAGAACATTCTTTGATTTACGTACTATCTCTAATAGATATATGGAAAATGAAAACAAAAGAAATGAATTAACTCTAGATAAAGAAACTCTTTGGATAGACGAAACAAGAGCAATTTCAACTCTTTTAACACAGCTTAGTTTCAGTGAAAAAAATGTAAATTATTTAGTTGGAAAGATTGTAAGTGCTACAGATTTCAAGAACTTTAAAGAAGCTCTTAAACCAAACAATCCTGACACACCTATTGGTAGTGATGTTTATGATAGAGGACTTTGTTACACAAGTATTACTCAAAATTATAACTCTAGACATTCGTATACTTTGGATAATTACGAAATCATGTACACTCCAGAGCTTATTTTGGCTTATGTAGCATCTAGAGCTCATGTAATAGGTATCTCTGCAACACCAGAAAACCCTGGTATACAAAACTTTTTCTGGAGTTTTATAAAGAAAAAACTAAATAACCTTCATATAAAAGATACTGAAGTCTATGATGAAAGACCTGCTATTCATAAATTACAAAATGATTTCTTAAATCTTCTTAAAAAAGACTATTCAGAAAAGACCTCTGGATATTTTGATGAAAAAGGAAATATCAAGATAGATACTTTCATTAAAGGAATAGATTTTGGTAAGGATAACTTTGATCCAGAAAAGAACTTTGCTATGCTGCTAACTGGAAAGAGTGATATTACTAGGTCTGATATTAGAGCTTTAACTAATGACCCAGAACTTAGCGATATAGACGAATTTATAAAGACTATGAAATCTTTAAAATATGGTTATCTTTCAGATGATAAGATTGGTAGCAAGCTCTATGATTATTCTAGGCTCATGAAGGTATGTTTTTATATACAGTCTATACTACTTAAATTTAAAGATAAGAATTTTTCAAAAGCAGCCATTTCTAATGGAATTATTATGACTAACAAGTTAATTGATATTTCTACAGATAGCAATGAGATTTTTTCTCTTAAAAATCTAAAGCTAGCTACAGCTTGTATTTGTTCAAATGTATTTAATGTCAGTACAAAGGAAGCAAAGAAAATAGCAAATTCAATGTTTATCATAATAAAAGCTGATGATTTAAACTCTGGTAAAGCACAGGAAAAATTCGATTTTGCAAGAGATAGAATTTTAGCGAATAAGCCAGTATTTATGCTGACTAGTTATCTAAGTGTAAGTAGAGGGAATAACCTTCAGATTAATATCGGTAAAGATGAAGTGCAAAACAGATTGGCTACTGGAGAACTTCTTCCTGTAAATAATTGGCCTATAAGTGGAAATGTGGATTGGGATAGCATATATATGGAAAAACCATCTCATGTCGTACCTGATTTAAAAAATGAGTTATCGTTATTTGATGAGAATAACGATATTATAACTAGTAGGTTAAAACTTTTCCTTACAGTTGAAGAACTATTTGCCAGAGGTGATATAAATAAACAGAAGAAAAATGCTATTTTAAAAGAAGTGTTTGATTATCTTGAGAGCGGATATGCTGAAAAGTTAAATGCACGTTTAAAAGATTATAATGATATTTATCGTCTATTTAGCGTAAAAACAGATTATACAACAATAATCTATCAGACTATGGGTAGAATAGTTAGAACAAGTGTTAAAAAGCCTTGTAACGCTATTTTCTATGACGTTGATATGTTAGAACACATCATTACAGATACAGATAAATTAAAGCTACCAATTATCACAAATGAGTTCGATAGATTTTTATCTCATGTAAAGAGAGAAGTAGCAAATATATTCCAAAACTCTTTGAAAAACAGTAATTTGGAGTTTAGAAGAAAGAATAGAGATGTTTATCTAGCAATTAATGACATATTAACTGCTGGAAATGGAGATTTTGGATGGGATAAGAACTTACAGCAGCTTTGGGAATTTTTAAGAGAAATTGTTTTAAAGTATCCTATAATTTCTAAAAAGGAATTAAAAAAAGTACAGGAAGAATATAACTCTTTAAGATTTGCATCCCAATTAAAATTAAATATTGAAGATTTATACTTAGATTTTAAGAAAACAGTAAAAGACGATGTTAAATATTTCTATGCACCGTATTCAAGCGATCCTTTTGGTTCAAATTCTAATAAATATTTTAATGATTTTGAAGACGTTATAATTCACTCAAAGTTATCTAATAATAGACCAAATAGACTTTTAAAGTTTGAGGTTTCTTTAGAAGATTGTAGACTTTCTAAGCTACTTAAAAATGAAATAGTCAAAGAACATTGGACTAAAAATAATTTTAATTCTAATTGGAAACTTAAAAAAGGCGATCGATTCTACGGCGTGATTTCCCCTATTGTATATAACAATATCTATAAAGGTGCGATTGGAGAAGAAGTTGCAAAAGCACTATTTGTAGCTAATGGTATAGATGTAGAACCTATAACTGATCCAAAATCATATGAAAAGTTTGACTTCTTAATTAAAAAAGACGATAAAAAGATTTACGTCGATGCTAAGAACTTCAGCGATTACAGTATGATTATGGACTTTGCTAATAAAGATTTACTGAAAAAAACTAAAGAAAAAGCTCGTATGTTGGATGCTGATGCAGTTATTTTAGTAAACCTGATAGATGAGTACGGAAAGAGAAATACTGTTGAATTTTCAGTAGATAAAAATAGCGCTGATGATAAAGATTTAAGTAAGCCAATTAAATTTATCTCTTTCCCTGGTATATTCTATATGAATATTTCAAATCATTTAGATTTAAGTTTAGATAGAGAAGGGAAGACTGTTTTCTACAAGATTAAGGAAATAATTAATAATTTAGTTGCAGATGATGTTAAACAGGAGGTTTGTTTTGATGAAGAAGAAAGATAGTTTTTTAGATAAATATTTTAAGAACTATGAGGAGTCTGATTTTTATTTAAACGAGATAGATTATAATCTTTTTGATGCAGATAAGTTTAATGAAAGGTTTAAGATAGTCAAAATAACTTATGATAAGTTAGATGATAAAGGTAATCCTAAGTATCTTTCTTTTAAGTCTAGGCTATTTGCAGATCTTCTTGATAAGGAGAAGATTCTTTCAGTTAGTTATGTTGGAGGATGTTCTGTTTTTATTTTGTTAAATAGAAAATCTGAGTTTGACTGGTATGATTTAGCTGATTACTTGGAAGAAAGAGATTCTAATTTTGAAAGAGAGTATTATTCTTATGAGTTTGTAGAGGTTAAGCCTATGGATGTGTATCATAAGATGCAGCTTTTAAATGAGAGAAGGGTAGCTGCTAATAAGAAGGCGTTTTGTTGTTATGATGATATAGAGAATAGAAGGTTGATGGATACTGTTTATAGGTTGTTACTTAATGCTCTTGCAAGAAAGAAGGGATCTGAGTTTGATGATGGTGTGTCTAATGTCGATGGGCAGCTTTATTTATATGTTGATAGAGATCGTACATATATAAGAACTCTTAATGTAACCGCTAAAGATGGATTATTAGATTTTAAGGTTGTTACTTTTAAAAAGTATGAGCCTAAAAAGGATAATGTAAATGAAGAAGATGATAACGCAGATGAAAATACTGATAAGGAAAATTTAGATAAACCAAAGAAACCTTTAGATAAGTATAAACTTATATTAGGGACAAATGATTCAGTAAAATTAGAACGTTGCTTTGAGCCTTTTGATAAATCTGATAAGATATTTATTCAGAAATCTAAGCCAAATAGCAGACATGTTGTTTATTTTGATAATCTTAGCTTTAAACAAAAGAAGTCTAATAAGATAGAGATTATACATAATTTGATAGAAGATTTTAATTACGAATATGATGGAATTGCAAAACTTGGATTTGTAAAAAGAAAATCAAAATTTAAAAAAATCACAAAAAATACTGATTCTAAAAAAGATGCTTCTTTAGACTACCAGACTTTAAAATCTATAAATGTTGTTGCTTTGGATGACGTAATTCTTGAAGAAAAGGATGTTGAAGTTTTTCTAGAAAATCTAAGAAATCCAGATTTTAATTTAGATGTTTCTGATATTTCTAGAGATTTTAGTTTTGATAAGCCCAATATAGTAATTATAAATGATGCACAGTATTATACTGATAATAAGAAAAAGGATATAAAGCTAGATATCCCAGATGGAGTTCTTCATCAATGTGTAACTGTTAAAAATATAGGAAAATCAGGGGATTCTATTACTAGAAAATTATTGAGTGAGCTCTATATAAAAAAGGAACTTTTTAATCATAAGATTTTTAAGTGGAGTTTTGGAGAATGTGAGTTTTATCTAGGTATTAAGGTCAAAGTAGGGAAAGAAGAGTATAAAAGTATACATGCTCTTATGAAAATTGATGCAGCTGGCCATTTTGAAATTATAGATGATGAATCTAAAATTGATAAAATATACACTCTTTCTCTTGGAAAATTTAAGAAAACAGGTAATATTTGCATTGTGAAAAAAGACGATAAATTAAATGAAATAGAGGAGATGGACTACATTCTTATGCCTCAAAGGGTGGCTATGGAAAAAGCAATCCATTATGCACTTGATAAAAAAAATTCTCTTAGAAGTAAAGATAGAAAGTTTTTAAATGATAAAGAAGCCTACCCTTATCAAGACAAGTTAGTCTTTATGATAAACGATGATATACATTATTCTGTTGGAAAACCTGAGTCTTCACTACGGTTTGATTTAGATAAATTAAACAGAGTTTATAGAATCATTTCTTTAAATGGTACATTGGATACGGATTCAAGATATATTCTTGAAATAATTGATATGTTGGATAATTGTCATGTGAGAAGTAATAACGCTGAAAGTGTTAGACCTTATCCTTTCAAGCATATTCTAGAATACTTAAGAATGAAGTACCCCGATATTAAGGATAAAATTAGATTCTAATAACCCTTTTGGCAGCTGTTGACTATATGTTATAATAATCATATAAATACAGTATGGAGGTTACTATGGATAACGAAATCATTTGCTATTGTTCTAATGTGACAAAAGCGGACATCATACAAGCTTTAGATAATGGAGCAAAAACTCTTAAAGACATACAAATTTCCACTGGAGCATGTACAAAAGGAATGTGTAAAGAGTTAAATCCAAAAGGAAAATGATGCTCAAAGGACATAATGCAAGTTATTGCAGATTATAATAAAAGTATATAAAAAGTTATACTTATCAAAATGAACATTTTAAAAGAGTAGAGCAGCCAATAACAAGGTTGCTCTCTTTTTATGCAGCTTACCATAACAAAACACTATAAATCCACATAAAAAATGCCTGGTCTTTACTAATCAATCTGTAAAGATCCAGGCTATTTTCGATTACAATTTTCCGTATACATTTATTTTTCCTCTTCATTTCTCGGATTAAACCGATTATTTAATAAAAATATAACAACTATAATATCTTAAAAAAACAAATTAAACAGCTTTAGCCATTAAATACATTGCTGGGAATATTATAAGAGCTGAACATATAACTTTTGCTGATAATGCTAACATTTTAGTACCTCCTTATGAATTAAATCTAATTTCTTATTTCATCTTACATATATATTATAACAAGTACTTTCAAAAAACGCAAGATTGTTTTTTGTAAATTTCATTTTTTGAATATTTAATAAAAAGAGCAAATTGTTTAGATACTGTATACAAGTTGTTTACCATTTGAAGTTAAAATAATCTCTATAAACATTTAAATTTAAAGCTTTATATAGATTTAACAAAAAATATAATTCATCATAATTTCATAAATATATTCTAAAAAATCTCTTTTAAAATCTTTTATGTCATTTGTCAGAATATATCAGTTTTTTGAATAATCATTTCAAAATAATTTATTTAGTGAAAGAGGGGATTCATTTCTTGTCAATTTTTGAAA
>SAMEA3387476__coassemble_2052_pt1 | contig 11260 bp, 8 predicted proteins | sample SAMEA3387476__metabat2_low_PE_029 | metagenome-assembled genome bin SAMEA3387476 (sample SAMEA3387476) | Felis catus | biome: Faeces | place: United Kingdom | collected 2012
CTTACCGATTGTATAAACGACAACTCAAAAGAAGCTAGTATTTCTTTAGATTTTATAATTAATGAGAATAAATTATATAGACTTTTGGCAAGAATATTACCTGAGGGGGATAATCTATACAATGAAGATAATGTAAAGATAAAAGTTGCATCAGTTAATATAAACAAAAGGGATAATTATGAAATATGCGCTAAAAAGCTAGATAAATTAATTGAATCAGCAGATTATGGATATCTTGAAGAACTTGATAAAGTCAGCTTCTTTGGTTGGTTCTTTATATATGCCAATGACGAAAAATTCCATCAAGCTCCTTTAAGCGAAGAATACTTTAAAATTTTAGAAACAGTATTAAAAGCTCTAGATCCTTCAATAAAAGGAATAGAAAAAATTGAAGATGTTGAAAACTCGTATATAATTTCTCTAGGAAACAAGAAAATTTTGGTACAAGATGGTGAAATAGTTAAGAAAAACATAATTTCAAGTGGTACTGCTTCAGGAATTGCAATTGCTAATTTTTTAGCTGAAATAATTGAAGGAAAATGTGGATTTTATTATTGTGATGAGAAGTTTTCGTTTGTACATAGTGAAGTTGAAAAAGCTATTCTCAATATAATGATATCTAGACTTCCTCAGAATCAACAGCTATTTTTCACAACACACAACACAGATATATTGGATATGAATCTTCCAAAACATTCATTTACTTTCTTGAAGAAGTATAAAGTCGACGATGATTATGTGATAGAATGTGTTTATCCATCAGATTACCTAAAAAGAAACACTGATTCACTAAAATTAGCAGCTGAAAACGATTTATTCTTATCTTCTCCAGACCTAGATGACCTCTACACTTTACTAGACTAGGGAGGTAATATTAATGACAAAAGAGAGATTTATATATTTTGTAGAAGGAGAAACCGAAAAACTTCTGGTAAATACATTGAAATCAGAAATGAAATTAATAGAATCAGGAAGCGTTAAAAAATTTAATGTAATTCAAGATTTAATAAAAAATAGCAATCTTATTGATATTAAACCAGGTTCTATAGTAATTTTAATATTTGACACAGATGTACAAAAGACGGATATTCTACTAAAAAATATAAATATACTCAATAAGTCTTCTATAATAAAAGATGTAATATGTATTCCGCAAGTATTAAATTTTGAAGATGAGTTAATTAGATCATGTAATATTAAAAAGATAATTGAGTTAACAAGCTCAAAATCAGCAAAAGATTTTAAAAGAGATTTTTGTAAATTTACCCCAATAAGATTAAAATCTACCTTAGAAAAAATAAAATTTGATATAGATTTACTCTGGAATCAGAATCCAAAAGGAGATTTTAAAACTATAGAAAATAAATCTAAAAATAAATAAGGAAGAAGTGATGTAGATATTTACAACACTTCTTCCCTTCTTTTATCCTCTTAATCCTCTCGCCTGTCTATCCATATCCTCAACAACAATATCATAAATCTCACCAAGTGTCGAACAATACTCAAGCACCTTCCATGGCTCATTAGTATGGAAATGAATCTTAATCATATCCTCATCCCCAACTGCTAACAAACAATCACCATCAAAATTACTCTCAAAATACTCATTTATCGCATCCTCATCAAGATCTTCACCATCAATCAAAAGCTGCGTATCATATCTATACTCTAACATCTCTATCTCCTACCTTTCAAAATATTGATACTAAAATAATACCCAGATTTAAAGAATTAAACCTAAAAAATATAAAACATCAATTGTAGGTTAATTATGCGTAAATAAAACTTTATAAATTATATAATTCATTATATGATATATTTAATAAGAAAATAAAAAATAAAACGACTAAAAAAAACGAGGTATTAAAATATGGAAAAAACAATATTATTCGACCTAGATGGCACACTAACAGCATCTGGAATAGGAATCACAAAATGTGTACAACATGCACTTGAAAAAATGGGACACCCAGAAAACGACCTAAAAAAACTAGAAATCTTCATAGGACCACCACTGATAACTCAGTTCATGGAATACCTAAACATCTCAAAAGAAGAAGCAGAACAGGCAGTTGCATACTACAGAGAAAGATACACAACAGTTGGAATCTTTGAAAACGAGCTATATCCAAACGTGGAAAAACTGCTAAAAACTCTAAAAGATAACAATTACACACTTGCAGTATCTTCATCAAAACCAGAAAAATTCGTAAAACAAATCTTAGAACACTTCAAAATTGAACAATATTTCGATGAAGTTGTCGGAGCAACAATGAGTGAAAAAAGAACTGACAAAGCTGAAGTAATTGAAGAAACACTAAAAAGACTTGGAAGAATTAACTGCTCAAATAACGATACAAATAATACTGCAAAAGAAAAAACTATAAACACAGAAAACATAATAATGGTGGGCGACAAAAAACACGACATCCTAGGAGCCAGACAATTTGGAATCCCTTGTATCGCAGTATCTTACGGCTACGGAACAATAGAAGAACTAACAAACGAAAACCCACACAAAATCGTCAACACAGTAGACGAACTACTAGCCTACTTACTAAACAACTAATAGTATAAGTATAATGAGATAATAATTATTGTTAACATAATAAAAAACAAGTAACTAATTTACTTACTTGTTTCATTTTAGCAAATATAAAAATGGGAGTGGCGTAAATTATTTTTCTACAGGCATCCCTTTTGAATAGATTTTTTGTAAGTATATAATTAAATCTCAACAATCTGCAGAACTTCGCAGCTTATTTGCGTATGCTTGAAAAGCTACGCTTAAATAGGGAGAAGTTCGAAGCCTGGAGAGATTTAATTATATACTTACTTAGAAAATCTAAAAGGAGATGCCGAAGAAAAAATTTTCGACATCTCCCATTATATATTTATTCATTTCTTAATGCTTTAACCGGATCCTCTTTTGCTGCCTTTCTCGATGGAATTATTCCACCTAAAAGTGTAAGCACAATACTTATCATTATAAGTACTATACCTGCCCAAAGAGGAAGAGCCGCATTCATATTAGTCTTACCAGTAACATTGTGTATCACCTGATTTATAGGCACAATCAAAATCAAGCTCACAACAATACCTATAATTCCCGCAAGTGCCCCAATGATAAACGTTTCAGCATTGAACACCTGAGAGATATTTCTCTTAGAAGCACCTATCGCTCTAAGTACACCAATCTCTTTCTTACGCTCAAGCACACTTATATAAGTGATAACTCCTATCATAATTGATGAAACTACAAGCGAAATTGCTACGAACGCAACTAAAATATAACTTATAGAATTTATAATACTTGTAACAGAAGACATCAAACTTCCAACCATATCAGTATATGAAATTACCTTGTCCTCATCTACTTTTTCCATATCTTCGTTGTAATTATCTAAAATATCCACAACCTTTTCCTTTTCCTCAAAATCCTTAGGATATATAGAAATCATAGAAGGATCGTCCATTTCAGCATAACCTAATTTCTTAATATTATTGTCAAAAGTATCCTGCTCCTGATACATACTAGCAGTCATTACTTCCATCATTTCTTCCTCAGACATATTGACATTCATCGCATCTGCAAACACACTCGCATCAAAACTAAACGCATTTGCCATGCTCTGGCTAAGTTTTCTCATAGATGCAGTGATTTCTCTTTCAATAGTTGCTGAGATAGAACCTGTTGCAGAGCCCATATATTTCTGAAGAACTGCATATATCTGCTGCTCAAGATTATTTTCTTTTGAAATAGCATCTAAATGACTTCCGATAATATTCTTACAATCAGCAGTATTTAAATACTCAAGGAAATATCTTCCTATTTTCATAACATCTGCCACATTATTATCAGTTATAAATTTCTTATACTTTTCAATAGCAGCCTGTAAAATCTTATTCATCTGTTCCTGAGTTAGCTTGATTTCTCTGTTTGTTTTGATAGCTTCCTCAACCATCTCAGTTACCATTTTTTCAAGCTCAGGATCTTTAAAATAAGATTCTATAATCCCCTGATACTTAGTGAAGTCCATATCCTTGTTTTCTTTTAGATAAATTAAATATCCATTAGAAACATCTTTTATTAGACTATTTATCTGCTCAGGAGTTATTTTTATATTAATCTGATTTATAATATCAGAAGGTTTTATACTAGGCATATTAATCTGGCTAAATAAGTTGTTTAAATTGCTGAAATCTGCATTAATCCGATTTGGGTTTATACTAAAAGCAGATGCAAATTTTGAAGTGTCTACATTAAACATAGACTTCATATCAAAAGCAGATTTTGAAGTATCTTCAAATCCCTTGCCAGTAAATACGTTTGTATCCTTGTCCGCTAGCTGCTTTTTAACAATCTGACTTTCAGAAGCCTGTTTTATAACGTGGTCTTCAAGCTCTGGAGTGTAGTATATTGCTGGCATAAGCATTCCCATACCAGATGAACCTTTCTTAGGCTGAACAATTCCAGTTATTTTAAGAGTTTCCCCTTCTTTAACTAGCTTTTTCATATACTCATCGTTGTTTCTCTTGTCTTTCCAAACATTGTAGTTTGAATCGTATTCGTAGTAATCTGTTGCATTTACTAGTTTAAACTCTTTTCCAAGAACATCTTTGTAAGAATATCCTTTTTCGCCTTCAGGAACAATTACTTCTTCTTCCTTTGCAAATTTATCAACCATTTCATCGAGTTCTTTAGGATCTCTCAGATTAAGTGCATATAAATAATAGTCGCTAATTCCACCATCTGCAGTAAGTACTAGCACACATTCGTTGTATTTTGTAGGCCATTTTCCAGCTTTTACTTCATACTGGTTTCTGTAAAGACTCTTGTTTCTAGGCATTTGATAGAATATATCCGTACTCATCATACTAGAAACCATGCTGTTTGAAGATGCTTCAGAGCCAAGCCCCATAGAATTGAATGATTTATCTGGATGCACCTGTCTCACTTTTTCTGTGTTAGTGCTGTAAATCTGAGGAACAACATCATAAGAATATTCAACTGCATTTGTATGTTTTGCTATACCAGATTTATCTGAGTCTAAGAATTTTTTGAAAGATTTTAAATCATTTGAGCCTACAGTAGAGAACATTCCACTCACCATATTTTCAACTTTCATATCTTTTTTCTCGTTCTTATTCTTAGAATCAGAAGAAGCCCCAGACATTCCAGTGAGCATCGACGTGAAATCATACCCCGCCTTTTGAATTTGAAGTGGGTATTCTGATAAAGTCTTTTCCTCGATATCTGCAATGTAGTTGTTTACACCGTTTGATAGTGATAAAATCAGTGCAATCCCAATTATACCAATGGATCCAGCAAATGCAGTTAAGAATGTTCTTCCCTTTTTAGTCTTTAAGTTGTTAAAACTAAGTGAAAGAGAAGTAAGGAACGACATAGAAGTTTTTCCCATATTTTCGTGAACTGCTTCATCTAAATTTCCATTATCTTCTATTATAAATGGATTTGTATCTCCACATATTTTTCCGTCTTTTAATGTGACAATTCTTGTAGAATATTCGTAAGCAAGCTCTGGATTGTGCGTTACCATTACTACCAATCTATCTTTTGCAACTTCTTTAAGTAAATCCATAACCTGAACACTTGTGTCTGAATCAAGTGCCCCAGTTGGCTCATCTGCAAGAAGTATGTCAGGGTCATTTACAAGTGCTCTAGCAATTGCAACCCTCTGCATCTGACCACCTGAAAGCTGATTTGGCTTTTTATGAATGTGGTCTATAAGCCCAACTTTTTCCAAAGCCCGTATAGATTTTTCACGCCTTTCAGATTTTGTTATCCCCGATATTGTAAGTGCTAATTCGACATTAGATAAAATTGTCTGATGTGGAATTAGATTGTAACTCTGGAATACAAATCCTATTGTGTGGTTTCTGTAGGAATCCCAATCTCTGTCTTTGTACTTCCTCGTCGAAATTCCATTTATAATTAAATCTCCATCGTCGTATCTATCCAAACCACCGATAATATTTAAAAGTGTCGTCTTTCCAGATCCACTTGGCCCTAAAATAGAAACAAACTCGTTATCTCTAAGATTTAGACTGACATCGTCGAGTGCCTTCTGAACTAAAGGCCCCGTTCTGTATTCCTTGTGTATGTTTTTAACTTGCAGCAAGATAAATCACTCTCCTTTCTGTGAATCACTGCGAATTAAAATATTGTATATTTAATCGTTTTAAAAGTAATATTCATTTTAATATAACACGATTATTTATAATATTATTATATATCCTAAACTAAAAAAAATATATAAAAAAAGCACTTAATTAACAAAATTAAATGCCTTTTTATTACCAATCTATTTATAAATTTACAAATTTTGTCGCAATCTTCTCAGCAAATGTAGAATCGTGTTCGACAAATATTATCGTCGGCTCGTATCTAAGTAGTAGCTCCTCAATCTGAATTCTAGAATATATGTCTATATAATTCAGTGGCTCATCCCAAACATATAGATGTGCTCTTTCGGACAAGCTCTTTGCTATTAGTACTTTCTTCTTCTGCCCTTCACTAAAACTAGACATATCATTTTCAAATAACTCCCTAGAAAAATCTAATTTTCTAAGCAGTGATTTAAACAGCGACTCATCTAATCCATTCTCTCTAGCAAATTCGGATAAACTTCCTTTTAAGAATGATGTATCCTGTGATACGTAAGAGATTTTAAGTCCACTTCCTATAGATAAAAAACCTTCTATACTATATTTATCTATTTTATTAGAATTTTCTATTCCAGCTTTGTAATCTATTTCGCCGATTAAGATTTTTAAAAGAGTAGATTTTCCACATCCATTTTTTCCAGATACACAAACTCTATCTCCCTTTCTTATATCGAATGTCAAATTCTCAAACACATTTTTATCTGCGTTAGGGTATTTAAAAGATAGCTTATCTGCTGTTAATAGAACATTTGTTCTATATCCGTCAAATACGAGCTTAATATTGTCATATTTTTCTATATTGTTAAGCAGCTTGTTTTTTTCTTCAATTGCTTTAAGTTGTCTGTTTTCAATGCTTTTAGACCTTTTCATCATCTTTTCAGCCTTGTGTCCAACATATCCTCTATCTGGTTTTGAGTCCATATCGGCAGTCATTTTCTTACCTTTCTCTGCCTTAGATGACCAAACATTTGTTCTATGCGCGGATTTTTCGAGCCTTTTTATCTCTGATTTTAACTTTTCGTTCTGTGCTAACTCGAAATTATCCTGCATAATTTTATTATTCCACCAAGAAGTAAAGTTCCCTGCTTGAATTTCTATGTTCGTTTTGTTTATAGAAATGATATGATCACAGCAATTATCCAAAAGTTCTCTATCGTGTGACACCAAAATAAAGCCTTTTTTAGATTTTAAATACTCTGAAATAATCTTCCTAGCACCTACATCTAAGTGGTTTGTAGGCTCATCCAATAATAGGAACTTATTTTCAGAGATAAACATTGCTGCTAACAGAACTTTTGTTCGCTCACCGTTCGATAAACTTTCAAAAGGTCTGTACAGAACATCGTCATCTATCCTAAGCATAGAAAATTCTCTGTAAATATCCCAAATTTCATCTGTTTTGCATACTTCTTCTACTATTTCTATCGTATCTTTTGAAATATCTTCTACTTGATATGGAAAATATCCAAACTCCATATCGCACAAAATACTTCCTTTATACTCTAATTTGTTTAATAAGATATTTAAAAATGTAGTCTTTCCTCTACCATTTCTTCCAACAAATCCCAATTTCCAATCGGAATCTATTGTAAAACTTACATCCTCAAATATATTCTGATAACTTCCTGGATATGAGAAAGTTAAATTATTTACTTTTATCATTGTCATAAAATCGCCTCCTTTATTTTGTTGAGGCAATATTGGATTTATATAATTTTTTTAATAAAGTTATTTACTATTTCATTAAAATAACTATAATTATCATAGTTAGAATTATGTCCTGCATTTGGAATTATTTCAATAGGATAGTTTTTGCTCTTACTCCATAATTCATTATATTTTTTTACATATCCTACCTTATCACAATCACCATAAATTAAAAGAACAGGACATTTTAATTCAACATTATCATGAGTAGCAAAAGAATTGTATATTTTATCTGCTGCAACAAGCATATTTTCCTTACCAAGTTTTACCAAAGCATTGTACATATTTTCTCTTCCATCACTAGTAATAGCTGCTTGCTTTGAAGATATTTTACAATAATAGTTATAAGGATAAAAACTTGCAAAAGAGCTAAAATGCTTAACCCAAAATAGATCTAAGCTTTTATAATTATCCTTTCCAAGTGGAGATGTATCAACACCTATAAAACAAGCAGCTTTTGAGTCTATATTAGCTAGTTGTTGTGCAAAATATCCTCCAGCAGATTGACCTACTACTGCATATCTTGAAATATCTTCATTTTCAATTAATTTTGCTAAATCACTAGCTGCATTATCTATTGAAAAATCATTATATCCAATTGATTTCCCATGAAGTGGTAAATCTATAGTTATTACTTTACAATCTTTAGAAAAAAATTCAACTTGCATATCAAAAAGGGTATGGTCAACTGTAAGACCATGTAAAAATACAATTGCATTAGAAGAATTATTTTCATTAACCCAATAATATATATTGCCTCTATCTGTTTTTATACTTTTTTCAATCATCTTACATCTTGAACCTCCTTGTTATACAAATAAATTTTTATAAAAAATAAAGGTGCTCCAAACTCGAAGCACCTCTATTATATATTAAATATCTCTAAATATCAAATTTATATACTAAAATATCTCAAATTTCGCCTAAATTAAGCCCTTTTCTAAACAGTAGTGATAAATTCCATCATCTGCTGAAGTACCACAAACCTCATCTGCAACCTCTTTTACATTATCAAGTGCATTTCCCATAGCGACGCCTGTTCCAACAGTTTGAAGCATTTCAATGTCATTTCCACCATCTCCAAATGCCATAGACTCAGATCTATCAATGCCATAGTATTCTAAAATAGCTTCTATACCTTTGCCTTTTCCACTATTTGATGGAATTATATCAACTGCTCTATCCCACCATGCAGTTATTTTAGCATTTTCTACACATTTTAGAATATCGTCATATTCCTCTTTTCTTCCACCCATCATTATCTGATAGATTTCACCATTTAAAACATCATCAAAATCATCGCTTACAGGAACAGCTTGCTTAGAAAAACCAAAATACTGAATTAAATCTTCATCTGCACCATTTGCAACAACCCTATCCTTGCTAGCAATAGAAACAGGTCTATTAATTCTTGCTGCATTTTCAATCATTCTCTCAACATCTACCTTAGGAATTGGTGTACTAAGAATAGCATCATTACTATTGTAGCAATATGATCCATTAAAAGTTAAAAACGCATCGAAATCAACGCCATCAAACTTTGGTACACTACCAGGAGCTCTACCAGTCGCAATACAAATCTTTACTCCTCTTTCCTTTAATCTAAGAAGCGTCTCCACAGTCTTATCTGAAATAGCTTTTCTAGTCATATCTATCAAAGTACCATCTATATCAAAAAAAATAATCTTAACATTCTTCATAAAAAAACCTCAAAACTTTCTATTATTTTTAAAAATACATTAAAAAATAACGTATTTCACAACACTATTTGATAATAACATAAAAAAACAAACTTGTCTACTTAGAGAAATTTTTGTAGGCCAACACAAATTAATTTGCATCGACAATTCTGCAAGCGACACGCAACTTATAAATGTGTTACATAAAAGTGCGTGTCGCTGAAGCCTGGAGAGCAAATAATTGTGTTGAATGCAAAATTTGTTGTTGAAAAGAATTGCGACACTCCTCTTCTTTCTTATTATAATCTATATCCTTTTTTGTATACCTCGCTCATAGGAGTTTTTTCATAGTCCACCTTACTTCCATCAAATATATCCAATTCTTTAACCTTACTCTTTGCAGAAACAACAGTCCACTTTCCATTTTTCTTTTTAAGATTTAAATCTATATCAGAAATTCCTCCACCTCTAGCAGAAGGCTGAGTAACTAGAACTTTTTTACCAGTTTTTTCGTTCTTAAACTCATGCTGCTGAATAGTTATATGTGTATGTCCAGCAACTATTGCATCAATTCCTTCAACAGTTCTCGCAATTTCCTTAACTCTATTTCCAGGATGTCTAGGCTTTTTAGGCTCCTCCCCAGAATGGACTGTAAGTATTACGACGTCTGGATTCTCATTTTCTTTTATGTATTTTGTCCATTTATTTGCTTCCTTCACTAAATCATCAAGTCTATACTGGTTATTGTACTGCTCTAAAGAAGCTAAACTATAATCACCTGTGTAAGTTGGTCTTTCTTTACCTTCTTCCCATTTATACGGCTCGGCAACCTCAGGAAGTGTAAGTCCAAGAACAGCTGCTTTTATAGTATTTGGTCCTTCTTTTATTTCTTTGATTATGTATGGTTTTACAACGTTTTTGTTTGTTTTATTATTGTATAGATTTGCTGAAAGTACTGAAATATTCGCCTTATTAAGCTCTTTTATTAGATAATCAAATTCTTTCTGCCCATTTTCTACAAATTCGTGATTACCTAAAGTAACTGAGTCAAATTTCATTTTTTCTAAATCTCTTATTAAAGGAGCTTGACCTTCACGAGGTTCTCCAATTTTTTCTACAATCATATCTGGTATATCATCACCGTTTATATCGCTGTCTGTTTCATTGAATCCATCTCCATCGAGATCCTTTCCATAGAATCTTACTCGTCCATTTTCGTCAAATGTAGGTCTAGTTCCATCAAACCACTCCTGCATTTCGTAAGTTTCTGATCCCCAGAAATCTCCAGAGTCGACAACCAAATCAGCTCCACCATTTTTTCTTTTATCCTCTACATATTCTATCATTGCCCTTGAAGTTGCACCATGTATGTCTGTAGTCCCAAGTACATTTATAGATGCCTCATGTGTTTTTTTGTAGTATGCAGCACCACCAGCACTAGCCAGAAGAGCTGCAACCAATCCTATTGCTATGTATTTTTTGTTCATTATATACCTCTTTCTAATTATATTCTTGATTTTAATTTACTTTTTTAATTATATACTAGTTATATTTATATTAAAAGTAATTCAAATCTTTCTTTAAGTAATCTTTAGATTAATTAAAATTTCTTTATATTTATTTTATCAGTTTAGAAGTAAAATTTGTTGATTATTGTATGAATGGTAATTTTTTATGTATATAAT
>SAMEA3387476__coassemble_2228_pt1 | contig 10088 bp, 6 predicted proteins | sample SAMEA3387476__metabat2_low_PE_029 | metagenome-assembled genome bin SAMEA3387476 (sample SAMEA3387476) | Felis catus | biome: Faeces | place: United Kingdom | collected 2012
GATATAAATAGAAAGACAATAGTCGCTATAAAAACAGAAGAAGAAGCTGAAAAATTTTCTCTTACTATGGAAAAAGTAATAGAAGAAACAGAAAAAAAAGCAAGAGATAATTACGCTCTTTCTTTAAAGAAAGTAATAAACGGAACAGGAACAGTTCTTCACACAAACTTAGGTAGATCTTTAATAAGTGAAAAAATTAAAGATGAAATATGGACAGCAGCTTCAAGATACTCAAACCTTGAATATGATTTAGAAAAAGGTGAAAGAGGATCAAGATATGTTCACTTAACAGATATGATAAAAAGATTAACTGGAGCAGAAGATGTTTTAGTAGTAAACAACAATGCTGCAGCAGTTATGCTTGTTCTTAGCACAATGGCTAAAGGTGGAGAAGCTATCGTATCAAGAGGGGAACTTGTTGAAGTTGGTGGATCATTTAGAATACCAAGTGTTATGGCTCTTAGTGGGGCTGAACTAGTTGAAATAGGTGCTACAAACAAAACACATCTAAAAGACTATGAAGAAGCTATAACAGAAAACACAAGAGCACTTATGAAAGTTCATACAAGTAACTACAGAATAATGGGATTCACAGAATCAATATCTGTTGCAGAGCTTGTTGAATTAGGTAAAAAATACGACCTACCAGTAATAGAAGACTTAGGTAGTGGTGTATTTATAGACTTATCTAAATACGGTTTAGAATATGAGCCAACTGTACTTGACTCAATACACCGGGGTGCTGATATAGTAACATTCAGTGGAGATAAAATGCTTGGTGGAGCACAGGCAGGTATAATAGTAGGTAAAAAGAAATACATATCTGCAATGAAGAAAAACCAGCTAACAAGAGCGCTAAGAGTAGACAAACTTACAATATGTGCGCTTGAAGCAACACTTAGAATGTACTTAGATGAAGAAGAAGCAGTTAAAAACATACCTACATTAAATATGATAACAATGCCTATGGAAGAATTAGAAAGAAAAGCTAACCTTTTATACGCAGAAATAGAAAAATTAAACCTAGATGCAGATGTTCACATAGAAGAATGTCTATCTCAGGTTGGTGGAGGATCTATGCCTCTTGAAACAATGAAATCTAGAGGAATAGCGATAACTCCAAACAATATGAATGTATCTACATTAGAAAGAAAATTAAGACTTAGCGATTCTCATATAATAGCTAGAGTTTACGACAATAAATACGTTCTTGATGTTAGAACTATATTCGAAGACGAGTTTGTAGATGTAGCAAACGAACTAAAATTAGCTTTTATGTAATTTAGTTGTAGTTCGGATTCGAAATTAGGAGGAAATAAATATGAAACACATTATAGTAGGGACTGCTGGTCATATAGACCATGGTAAGACAACACTTATCAAGGCTTTGACTGGTAGAGAAACAGATACCCTTGATGAAGAGAAAAAAAGAGGTATTTCCATAAATCTAGGATTTACTTTCTTCGACTTACCTAGTGGAAAGAGAGTAGGTATAGTAGACGTTCCTGGGCATGAGAAATTTATAAAAAACATGCTAGCAGGAGCATCTGGTCTAGATATGGTAATGCTTGTTGTTGCAGCTGATGAGGGTGTAATGCCACAGACAGTAGAGCATATAGATATACTATCATTCTTAAACATAAAAAATGGTCTAATCGTATTAACTAAGAGCGATATGGTAGAAGAAGAATTTAGAGAATTAGTTAAAGAAGATATAAAAGAAAGAATGAAAGGTACATTCCTTGAAGATGCGGAAATACTAGAAGTTGACTCTGTATCTAAGAGAGGTATACCAGAGCTTATTCAGAAATTAGACGATATGAGTGAGCAGATAGAAGAAAAGAACGAAAACTCACCAGCAAGACTTAATATAGATAGAGTATTTACAATAAAAGGACATGGTACTGTTGTTACAGGTACTCTTCTTGAAGGTAAGATAAGCGTTGATGATGATTTAGTTGTATATCCAGAAAACCTAAAAGCTAAAATAAGAAGTATTCAGGTTCATGGTGAAGACGAAAACACTGCTTATGCTGGACAGAGAACAGCTATAAATATTTCTAATGTTAAAAAAGACGAGATAGGAAGAGGAGATGTTCTTGCAGCTCCAGATTCACTTGAAGAGTCTATGATGCTAGATGTTAAGATGAATATAATCAAGCATGTAGATAAGACTTTAAAACATTGGGATAGATTAAGATTATATCATGGAACAAGAGAAATTCTTTGTAGAGCAGTTCCTCTTGATAAGGAAGAAATTGCTCCAGGAGAAAATGGATTTGTTCAGTTAAGACTTGAAGAAAGTATAGTATCTAAAAAAGGAGATACTTTTGTTGTTAGAAGTTATTCACCAATGGCTACAATAGGTGGTGGTGTAATAATTGATGCTTCACCTAAAAAACATAAGAGATTTGATGAAGATGTAATCGAAGCTCTAAAAGTTAAAGAAAAAGGTGAACTTCACGACATACTTGAAGAATATTTAAAACACAACTCTAAAAATTATCCTACAGTTAAGGATATGATGAGTTATAGTGGTGCTCACGAAGAGGATATAAGAAAAGCTTTAGATAAATTATCTGAAGAAGGTAAGATATTTGTGATTGGAAATATGTACATACATACTAATCACTACCAGAAATTATCTGAAAAGGTAAATGAGCTTCTTTCAGATTACCACAAACATAATAGATTAAAACCAGGTATTTTAAAGGAAGAGTTAAAATCTAAGGTTGAAAGTAAATTCAAACCAAAAGAATTTGATATAGTGCTTGCTGCATTTGAAGGAGATGGACTTATTAAAATCGCTGGAAATATTGTTTCTCTTAAAGATTTCGAAGTTGTTTTCAATGAAAAACAGAAGGAAAATAGAAACAGAATGCAGAAGATGCTTAAGAAATGTGGATTTGAGTCTGTTCCAACTATAGAGGAAATTACAGGAAAAGATGTTAGAGCTAAAGAGGTTCTTGATGCTATGATAGGTGATTCTGTTGCTATGCTTGGGGATGGATATATTATGGATATGGAAACTTATGATAAGGCTAAGAAGATGCTTGTTGATTATATTAATGAGCATGGAGAGATTACTCTTGGAGAGTATAGAGATTTGATTGGATCAAGCAGAAAGAACTGCATGATAATATTAGAAAGTTTTGATAGAAATAGGATAACAAAGAGAATCGAAAATAAAAGGGTTCTTATGTAAAAGAGGAAGGGTATGCTTTTGCTCCAGGCAGTCGAGCTGCATTGTCGCTGCAAGCATACCCTTTCCTCTTTTTTTTGCATAGTGAACCCTTTTTATTTCGATTCCTTGTTGTTATTAGGGAAGAAGGCGAGTAAGAAGTATGCTTTTACTCTAGGTGGCAAGCCAATTGTCGTTGCAAGCATACATTCTTCCTCTTTTTTGTGTTGGAAACCCTTTTTAAATAGTTTTTCGATAACAAATATTTAAAAAGTAAATAAGAGTATTTTTATTGGAAGAATTTTTATTTTGAAAATTTAATAGTTTGTTTTATAAAGTTTGATATAGCGATTATGGTAAAAAATATTTTAAGATAAATATGAAATTATTATGAAAAAGGAAAGTATATACATGGATTTATATAGAATAAATGTGTATATATGTGAAGTTCTTTACTTTCTAAGGAGTTTATTAAAAACGTTTGATTTATTTTATTAATTTGATATAATTTTAGTATAAACATTACTAATTTTGTATCAAGGGAGTTGACGAGATGTTCGTAGTTTGGGAAAATACTAAGACAGACAGACAGACAGACAGACAGACAGACAGACAGACAAAGTAGTTTAATGTCTTTTTCTTTTGATGCAAAAAATTACATAAAATTAGAGATTAAGCACAGAGAGATTATATTCTAAGGGATATAGTTTTTTCTGTGCTTTTTTATTTGTAAGTTTTAGTATGTTTAAAATTATAATTTTGGAGGGATTATTTTGAAATTTAGAGAAAACATTAGAAAAATGAATGAAAAGAAGTATACTAAAAAAGTGATAAGTGTACTTGCATGTGCTGCAATTATTTCTTCATTAATGCCTCAAGGAGTAAATGCAGAAGAAATAAAAGGTGATTCTTTAGTACCTAATATTGAAAGTACTATTACCAATGAAGAACCAACATACAATGAGACATTAGGTATTTTCTTTGCAAATGCTAAAGCAATTACTATTGAAGCAGGAAGTGAAGGGAATGTAAAGATTTCTTGGGATGGAAAATCATTAGAAGTACCAGAAACAGCAAGTATTGTAGGAGGATATCATGATAATGAGATATCTTGTGAAACATCAATAACTATGAACTCTGGCAAAGTTAAGAATATAATTGCAGGAGGACTTCATAAAAGTCATGTAACAAAAGCAAAAGTAGTTGTAAATGAAGGAGCTACAATAACTGGTGGAATAATGGGAGGAGGAGCATCATCATTCAAGAAACAGTGTGGATGTGAGTATAGCAATTCTTGGTATAGTGGAGATGCAAAAAAATCACCATGTAAGGTTGATGAAACAGAAGTAATAGTTAATGGCGGAAAGATATTTATGGTATATGGTGGTGGAGAAGGTATAAGTTATACTGGAAAAGCTAAAGTATCTATAAATGGTGGAAGTGTAAATTATGTAACTGCTGGTGGTTCTAATGGATATACCGGAGATGTTACAGTATTTATAAATAATGGAACTATAAAAGAAATGCAAAGTGTAAATAGAGGCTCAATGGATTCTAGTAACATGGAAATAACTGGTGGAACAATTGAAAAATTATATGTAGGAGGAGCTAATGAAGATGATGTAACAGGTTCTATAGCTTCGAGTTCTGTATCTATAAGTGGAAAGGCAGAAGTAACAACTTTAGATGCTGGAAAATCTGGTGGAAATGAAATAACTAATACATCTGGTGTAACTACAAATGTTTCTTTTGATAAAAGTTGTGTAGAAAATGTAAATGGAAGTGCAAATCAAGATAATATATTAAATCCAACAAATAATAGTGAAGTAACTTTCAAAGTAGATGGAAAAGAATATAAAAAAGTTTCTGTAACAACTGGAAATGCTATAAAAGAACCAGAAGAACCAACTAAAAGTGGTTATACATTTGAAGGTTGGTATAAAGACGGAGTTAAATATGATTTTAATGAAAAAGTTACTGGAAATATTACTTTAGAAGCTAAATTTAGTGTAATAGCACCAAGTATACCATCAACTCCATCAAAACCTTCTAAACCAGTATATAATCATGAAGAAATAATCGGTTCAGACAGATATGATACAGCAGCAAAAATAGCTGATAAATTAGGTTCATACGATACAGTAGTTCTTGTAAACGCAACTTCTACTATGTCTGATGGATTATCAGCTTCAGGTCTTGCAGGTAAAGAAAATGGAGCAATATTATTAACTAAAAAAGATTCTATACCTAAAGTAACTATGGACAGAATTAAAAAAGTTAAAAAAGTTTATATAATAGGTGGAGAAAGTGCTATAAGTGCAAAAGTTGCTAAAGAAATAACTGCAGCTAATATAAAAGTTGAAAGACTTGGTGGAAAAACAAGAGTTGAAACTTCAGAATTAGTAGCTAAAAAATTAGGTAACTACAAAAAAGCATTCGTAGTTAATGGATTCAAAGGTGAAGCAGATGCGATGTCAGCTTCAGCAGTAGCAGCTAAAAACGGAGCTCCTATATTATTAACTAACAGAAAATCTTCAACTCATGCTAAAAAAGCTGGTGTTGAATACTATGTAATAGGTGGAAATACTGTAGTAGATAAATCAATAGTATCTAAATATGACGCAGAAAGATTAGCTGGATTAGATAGATATGCTACAAACAGAGAAGTTATGGACGAATTCTATTCAGGAAAAGAAAAAGTATATATAGCAAACGGGGATAAATTAGTTGACGCATTAACAGCATCTCCTCTAGCTAAAAATAATGGTATAGTTTTAGTTAACAAAAAATCTGATAAGAGTATATTAAAAGGAAAAGACACTGTTCAGGTTGGTGGAATGGACTTTGAAATAGACTTCGAATAAAACTAAATTGAATAAAACTAAATATGATCAATAAAAATTGATTGAGCTTTGAAAGGCTATCACACTATTAATTTGGTGGGGTAGCCTTTTTTAGTGAGTAAATAATTCAAAATAAAAAGTATTATTTGTACTTAGTGAAAAATAATTATTCAAACTCAATTTTGATAAAAATCATCTAAAACGTTGAAATTTCAAACACGAAAAAAAGTGTCAATTTTTAGTAATTCTTGTATATACAAAAGTGATATATTATACGGAGAAAATTTGAACAACAAAATTGGTAATGTAAATTATATTAATCAAAAGTGAGGGAAGATATTTATGAGAGAATTTTTAATGGATGAGCATCCAATGATAGTTGAAAGAAGTCTTGCTAGAATTATCAGGGTAAATGAAGCTATAGTTATATAGCAGATTCATTATTGGCTTGTAAAAAACAAGGAAAATAATATTAATTTCAAAGAGGGAAGATATTGGACGTTTAATAGTATGCAGAAATGGCATGATGATGTATTTGATTTTTGGAGTGAGAGTACGCTTAGAAGAATTTTTACGTCTATAGAGAAAAAAGAACTATTAATTGTTGGGAATTTTAACAAAATGGGATTTGATAGAACTAAATGGTATAGCATAGACTACGACAAGTTAAATGAAATTGCTGATGAACAAATGAAAAATATCAACTTAACTAAATGCAGTTGCTCAGATGTGAAAGATGAATTTAATCAGGTTGAGCAGAGCAATACCAATAACTACACAAATAATACTAAATGTATTACACAACCACTACCTAATGGTATAGGTGTGTGCAAAGTGAAAAAAGAAGACGAGATGTTAAAGGAATTTTTGGAAAATGAATATACCGAGGAGTATGCTAGAAGGATTAATGAGATTCTCAAACTCAAAGGAAAGGATTCTAGTTATCTACAGGAAAAAATTAAAATAACAAAGATCAAGAATCCAAGGAGTAAGTGTGGATATTTATATAATGCAGTGAAATATAACTACATAGAAAATATTGATAAATTGACAGGGGATTTTTGTGGAGAAGGTAATGATTTTAAATATGGGAATTCTTTTAAAAATAATTGCTATGGAAGTAAGAATAAATTTAAAAACTTTGAAGAGACAGTTAGCAAGTATACAAAAGAGGAACTAGATGAACGTGTTAGAGCTTTTAATATTAAAAAATATGGAGAGTAATTTTTAATAAATGGTGGTATAGTTGGATATAAAACTGTATTAAAAATAGAGAATAATTAAAAAATAAGAAAAAGTTTAAAATAGAATAAATTGTGTGTTAAATACAAAAAAATAGTGTATAATATTGGTAGAATTAATAATTAGGAAAGGATTGACTGAAATATGTTATTGTTACTAAAATCTAGACAGACAGACAGACAGACAGACAGACAGACAGACACTATAAGTCTATTCTTTTCTATGAAAAAAATGAATATAAACTTGTTTATAAATGCAGAATAATCTAAAGGGATTACTCTGCATTTTTTTATACAAAAAACAATCTAAACCCAGTAGATTTGTTTTAAAAATAAATTGGAGGAAGAAATTATGAAAACACCAAAGCATTTAGCTACAGTAATGGCGATAACTATGGTAGCTGGAAGTGTAGCACCAGTAATGGCAGCTACAACAAGCAGCGAAACAATAATAGGAAATGACAGACATGAAACAGCAGTAAAAATAAGTAAAGAAGGATGGAAAGGGGCAGAAACTGTAATACTTGTAAACAGTTCAGCAATACCAGATGCTTTAACAGCAACACCTCTTGCACATGCTAAAAAAGCTCCAATACTTTTAACAGGTAAAGATGGACTAAATAAAGCAACTGCTAATGAAATAAAAAGATTAGGCGCAAAAGATGTAATAATGATAGGTGGAGACGCAGTTCTTTCAGCTAAAGTTGAAAAAGATCTTAAAGCTCTAAAAGTAAAAGTTGACAGAATAAAAGGTGCAACAAGAGAAGAAACAGCTTTAGCAATAGCTAAAAGATTAGACGGAATAAAAGATGTATCTGAAATAGCAGTAGTAAATGGTACAACAGGACTTGCAGATGCAGTATCTGTTGCAGCTGCAGCAGCTGAAAAAGGTATGCCAATACTTCTTGCAAATCCTAAAAAAGGATTGTCAGCAGCTGAAAAATTCATAAAAGATGAAGCTATAAAAGCATCATTTGTAATAGGTGGTAAAACAGCTCTACCAGAAAAATTAGTATCTAATCTACCTGGAAAACAGAGAATAGAAGGATTAGATAGAAAAGATACTAATGCAAAGGTTATAGAAAAATTCTATACAGGTAAAGAATTAAACAACGTATACCTAGCAAAAGACGGAATGGGAGATTCTGAACAGTTAATAGATGCATTAGCAGTTGGCGCATTAGCAGCTAAAAATGGTGCTCCAGTATTAATAGCTTCTAAAAAATTAAGCGAAAAACAGATAGATGTAATAAATACTAAGAAAATAGATACAATAACTCAGGTTGGTGGAAAAGGTAACGAAGGTGCATTCAACCAGTTAAAAGATATAGAAGAAACAGATGTTTACGAAGTAGGAACTGTTGAAGAATTAAAAGAAGCTTTAGAAAAAGCAAATGCTAACGACAAGATAGTATTAAAACCAAATGCAACAATAACAGAAGATATAATAATAAATACAGATAAAAACGTAGATATAAAAGTTGAAGGAACAGTTACAGGTAAAGTTGAAATAACTGCTCCAAATGGAAATGTTACAGATAACTCTACAAGCAAACCAAGTGGTGGTGGATCTTCAAGTGGAACACCATCAACTCCATCCGTAGATCAGAATAAAGTAAACTTAGTTAATACTGCAATAGCTGCAAAAGATTATAAATATGTAGGAAACCCAGATAAAAATGAAAATCCATATAATTATACAGGTGTAATAACTGTATCAGGAAATGAATCAGCAAATGTAAACTTTGAAGGTCCTTATAAAGCAATAAATCTAAGTTCAAGTGAGAAAAAAGCAGCTATGAATGATATGTCTCGTTATTTAGGAGCATTACATAGAACAAAAGACAGTAATATAGAAGCTATAGAATACAATGGCAAAACTTATAGATGGTCTAAGGTATTAAGTTTAAAAGGTTCTAATTGGGTATTAAATGTAGATTCTAACGAAACAAATACTCCAAATAAGAATACATTAATATCAAATATAGTAGCTGATGCCAAAAGTGAAGGTCCTATAAATCTAGTATTAGTAGATGCAAATGGAAATAAAGCTAATTTAACTATAAACTTCAAGTCTACACTTTCAGCAAAAGTTAATGATATATATTATGATTCACTAGTTGAAGCTGTTGATGAAGCAGTTAAAACAAAAGAATCATTAGTAACATTAACAAAATCTTCTTCTGGAGGAGGAATAAAAATACCTAGTGGCTCAAATATAACAATAGATTTAGGAAATAATACATACACATTAAATGATCCAGCAGTTGGTTCTACAGGAACTGAAACAAATGGATTCCAATTATTGAAGGATAGTAAAGTATCTATAATAAATGGGGAAATAAGAGTATCAGAAACTAGTAAAAAGACTAAAATTATGATTCAAAATTATTCAAATCTAACTCTTAGAAATTTAAAATTGTTTGGAGGAGCAGTAACTAATCATATAGTATCAAGTAATAATGATACAGTTACAATAGAAAACGTAGATATAAGCGGAAGAGAAAATAATTTAGTTGCAATAGATGTTATGCATTGGCATAATTCATATAATGCTGAACCAACAGTTATAGTTAATAATACTGAAAAAAATATAATAAAAGGAAAAATAACAAATTCTAATTGTGGTGATGATGATGAATATTTTGATAATTGCAAGGATACTTCAAAAATAATAATAAATGGTGGAACATTTGAAGGAGAAAATGGAGTAGTATTTTACTATCCTAGCACTGGACATAAACATGATACTAATAAAGTAACAATAAATGGTGGAGTGTTCAATGGTACTACTAAATAAAATAATAAAATTTTTAATTAAAT
>SAMEA3387476__coassemble_2254_pt1 | contig 9867 bp, 8 predicted proteins | sample SAMEA3387476__metabat2_low_PE_029 | metagenome-assembled genome bin SAMEA3387476 (sample SAMEA3387476) | Felis catus | biome: Faeces | place: United Kingdom | collected 2012
GACGAAAGCTATAACATTATAAATTGAAATAGTTTCTATCTATTGGAATAAAGAAAGTTTAACATCTATAATGAATTGGAAGGGAGGTTTGTTATGGATAACTTACAGATTACAAGAGTTTCAAAAGCTTTAGGGCTTGAGAATAAAATTTTAGGGTTAAGATTTTTAGTTCTTGAAAAAGAATATAATGATTCTTTAGCAGAAGAACACGAAGGACTTAGTCTATGTTCACTTGTAAAGCTTGCATGTCGGGGTAAATCAGTAAAATGCAATGCTTCTACAATAGGCTGTGATGATGCAGCATATGCAATGGGATTAAAAGAAGTTCCAGAATATGTATACTCTGGTCGTAAAGAGTATGAAGATAGAAAATATCTAAGTAAATCAATAGCTTTTCAGGTACAGAATGAAAAAAAATATATTCCTCAAAAGATTTATGGTGCAATAATTTCACCACTTGAAGAAATAGAAAATCCAGACCTTGTTATAGTTATTGCAACAGCTAAGGATATGATGAGATTAACTCAGGGATATAGTAGATACTATGGAGTAAATAAAAACTTACTTTCTATAGGTGTCCAGGGGATATGCAGTGAGCTAGTTTCAAAACCATTTATGAATAATGATTTAAATGTCAGTTTATTAAGTAATTGTTGTAGAAAATTAACTGATTTTTCAGCAGGATGTATGGGAGCATCGTTCCCTATTCACCTTGCAGAAAATATATTTAGAGGAATATTAGAAACAGTTAATCTAACAGAAAACAATATTCCTAAAAAGAAAATATTAGAAAGACTTGATTCACCAGATGAATTAGGCTTTGAAATAGTAATGAACTATGATTATGCAATTCAAGCGAGTAAGTATGAAGAGTACTGCGAAGAATGTATAAAAGCATGTTCTAATGATAAGGAGGGTTCTAATGAATAAAGAAACGATTTTAAAAGTTCAGGACTGCCTTGGATTAGAAAGACAAATAGTAGGTGTTAGATTCCTTGTTTATGAAAAAGATTTTGAAAACTCACCAGCAGAAGAATTTAATGGAAAAATAAGACTTTGTGGATTTATAAGCAAAGCTGGTAAAGGTAGAAAATTTAAAGTTACAAAAGAAAACTTTGGATGTTCTGGAGGACCTACTCAGACAGGGATGTCAGTTGTATCAGAAGGGTTTAAATCAGGACAGGTTCACAAATATTCAGGTTTATACTCTGATTTAGCTATAGCTAGAAATATATCAGATAGTCTTATGCGTATTCCACAGAAGATATATGGATTAGAAATAATGCCGTTATCTGAAATGGATGATGCAGATGTAGTAGTTGTAATAGGATTTGCAGAAAGCATAATGAAGTTAGTTCAAGGATATACTTATAGCTATGGTGTACCACAGAATTATATAAGTGTAGGTAATGCAGCAGCTTGTAGTGATATGGTATCAAAACCATTTATGAAAAATGATATAAACCTATCATTTATGTGCTGTGGGGCAAGAACATCTACATTAAGTGATCATGGTGAACTAGGTATGGGTATACCTATGAATAAATTTTACGGAATAGCCGATGGAGTATTGGCTATATACTCAAAATAATTAAAAGAAAAAGGAGAAACATATTATGAAATTTGGGAAAAAACTATTATCTTGCATACTAGTTGGTGCCGTTGTAATGGGATCATTAGTAGGATGTGGAAACAAAGAAGCTAGTGGAGGAGATGAAAAAGCACCAATAAAAGTTGCTACAGCACCAATATTCCCTCCATGTAGTTACAAAGACGATGAAGGAAACTTAGCTGGATTCGAACATGATGTATTTGAAGAAATAGGAAAAAGATGTGGACGTAAAATAGAATGGATAGAAGGAGATAGCCAGGATGCATTATTTGGTGCAGTTGACTCTGGAAAAGCAGATACAATAGCATTCCAGATATCTATAACTGATGAACGTAAAGAAACTTACGACTTCTCAGAAGTATACGGATACAATAAAATATTCTTCGCAGTAAGAGATGACTTTGATTACAAAGATTTAGATGATTTACAGGGTAAAAAAGCTAATGTTCCACCAGTACATTCATTCTACCCAACATTAGAAAAATACAATGAATCATTACCAGAAGATAAAAAAATAATAATAATACCTTCAGATTCAGGAAGTATGTATGAAGCATTAGAACAGGGAAGATATGACGCTTGTCCTATAACAGAAGTTGCTTTCAAAGAAGCAATGTCTAAAAAACCTTACAAAGTTAAAATAGCTGGTGAACCAATAGTATTAGAAGAAAATGCATATCCATTCTCTAAAGATGCAGATCCAGAATTAGTTAAAGATGTAAACGATGCAATAAAATCTATGTTAGAAGATGGAACAATGAAAAAATTATCAGAACAGCACTATAAAATAGACGTAACTGCTAAAAACTAATGGGTGATGTATAGATGAGATTTAATTTTGAATTTTTCTTTTCATGCTTTCCGGCATTAATTGCAAAGATACCATTTACTTTATATCTTGGTGTAATTTCATTTATAGCATCTATGGCGCTTGCAATAGTTCTGCTTATAATGAGAAATTCTAAGATAAGCATATTTAAAGGGTTTGCGACTTTATTTATATCATTCTTTAGATCTACACCATATATTACACAGCTGTTTATTTTCTACTATGGTTTACCACAGTTAATACCATCACTTGTAAATTTATCAGCTGAGGTTTCTTTTGTAATTTCTGTTGCACTAAACTCTTCAGCATTTATAGTTGAGATATTAAGAGGTGGACTTTTAGCTGTAGATAAAGGACAGAGAGAGGCAGCTCTTTCAATAGGTTTAAATAAATTCCAGGTTATGACACAGGTTGTAATTCCTCAGGCATTTGTTAGTATACTTCCATCACTTGGAAATACATTTGTAGGGGCTGTAAAAAATACAGCTATTGCATTTACAATAGGTGTTGTTGAGATTCTTTCTGAATCTAAAATACTTGCAGCTAGAGGATTTAACTACATGGAAGCATATATTGCAGCAGGTATAGTTTATTGGATACTTATCTTAGCGATAGATTTAGTTCAGAATAGACTAGAAAAAAGAGTATGTAAATTCTTATAACATTAGGAGAGTATTATGTTAAAACTTAAAAATATAAAGAAACAATTTGGAGATTTAACAGTCCTAGATGGTATAGATTTAGAACTTAAAAAAGGTGAAGTTGCTGCTATAATAGGACCTTCTGGAACAGGTAAATCTACTCTTTTAAGATGTATAAATTTACTTGAAACTCCAACTGAAGGAACTATAGAAATAGATGGCTTTTCTGTAGATTCTAAGAACTTGTCTCCAAAGGATTGTATAGAGCTTAGAAAGAAAACGGCTATGGTATTTCAGAACTATTCATTATTCAAAAATAAGACTGTTTTAGAAAATATTATGATGCCGATGACTCTAGTTCAGAAAAAAGATAAAAAAGTAGCTGAAGAAGAGGCTATGGCTCTTCTAAAAAAAGTAGGGTTAGCAGATAAAAGAGATTATTATCCATCAAGACTATCTGGTGGTCAGCAGCAGAGAATAGGTATAGCTAGAGCTCTAGCTGTTCATCCAGAGATAATATTGTTTGATGAACCTACATCTTCTCTTGACCCAGAACTTGTAAATGAAGTTCTAGAATTAATAAGAGAATTATCAAATGAACATGAATGTACAATGCTTATTGTAACTCATGAGATGAGATTTGCACTTGAAATAGCAAATAAAATTATATTCATGGAAAAAGGTAAGGTTGTAGAGGAAGGTTCTCCAAATGAGTTATTATATAATTCTACAAATGAAAGAACAAGAAGTTACTTTAAACAATTTATAGATAATTAAAAGTGTAATAAGAGGATCAGTATGAAAGTACTGGTCCTTTTTTTATTGTAATTAGCGAAATAAAAGTACTTCTCAAAATATATGAATAATTGTTCATATATTTTTATAAAATCTATTGCAAAAAAATAGCAAGCAGACTATAATGGATATATGAACAGTTATTCATATATTAAAACGTTAAGAAAGGAGAAAACCTATGAAAAATAAAGAAATAGATTGTTGCACAGAAAAAAAGGTGCACGAAGAAGTAGTAGACAAAACAAAAAAAGAAATGCCTGATGAAGAAGTATTAGCAGATTTATCGGACTTATTCAGGGTGTTTGGAGATACAACCAGAGTGAAAATAATATTTGCACTATTCTCTAATGAAATGTGTGTATGTGATATAGCAGAGCTTCTTGGAATGACTCAGTCAGCAATATCTCATCAGCTAAGAGTATTAAAAAATGCTAGATTGGTAAAATTTAGAAAAGAAGGAAAAACAGTATTCTATTCATTGGATGATGAACATATAAGTGAAATATTAAAATGCGGATTAGAACATGTAAACGAAACATATAAAAGATAAAAGATATCTACAATCGGTGATTAATGTGGATAAAATAAATAGATTTTAAGATGAGGAAGTGATTTTAAATGAGTACAAGAATAGATTTTCTACTAGAAGGCTTAAATTGTGCACACTGTGCAGAAAAAATAAATGACAAAGTTTCAAAATTAGACTATGTAGAAAATAGCAACATGAATTTTGTGGCAAAAAAATTATCTGTATTTATGGAAAATGAAAGCATAACAGAAGCTAATGTGTCTAAAATAGCAAAGATAATTCATGATACAGAAAGTGGGTTAACTGTAAGCTTATTAAAAAACAAAGTGCTTGGGGAAATAAGCTTTGATAATAAGGGAAATATAATTAAGTCAGAGAAAAAAGATGAAATAGACGAAAATAAAGTTATAAGAGTTGATTTTCTATTAAATAATTTAAACTGTGCACACTGTGCAGAAAAGATAAATGATAAAGTTGCAAAATTAGCATATGTAGAAAATAGCAATATGAACTTTGTAGCTAAGAAATTATCTGTATTTGCTAAAGCTGGAGATATTACAAAACAGCATATGTCTGAAATAGCAAAGATAATACACGAAACAGAAAGTGGATTAACAGTAAGTTTATTAAAAAATAAAGTTGTTGAAGCTTTAGAGTTTGATAATAAGGGAAATATAGTTGAATCTGGAAATACAACAAGAAATGGTAGAACAGATATAAACGTACTATATGCAAATAGAAATAATTCAGAAGAACATCATCATAAACATGGAGAAAGTTGTGGATGTGGAGAACATCATCACGATCACGACCACGGAGAAGAATGTGGCTGCGGAGAACATCATCACAATCATGACCATGGAGAAGAATGTGGATGTGGAGAACACCATCACCACGATCATGAACATGATGAAGAATGCGGATGTGGCGGACATCATCATGACCACGACCATGAAGAAATTAAACCTAAAAAGGTTGAAAAACCAAAAGAAAAGAAAGAAATAAACAAAGATCTAATAAAAATCATAATAGGAGTATTTGTATACGCATTTGGTATATATGAAATGGCAGTTGGAAATACAGGTACATTTGGTGTGGTTGTATTTTTAGCAGCATATATTTTAATAGGTGGAGATGTACTTTTAAAAGCTGCAAAGAACCTATTTAGAGGTCAGGTAATGGATGAAAACTTCCTAATGTCTATAGCTACAATAGGTGCAATTGCAATAGGTGAACATTCTGAAGCAGTTGGTGTTATGTTATTCTACAAAATAGGTGAATATTTACAGCAGAAAGCAGTTGGTCAGTCAAGAAAATCAATATCTGCTCTTATGGAAATAAAAGCAGAATTTGCAAACTTAGTTCAGGGTGGAAAAATTATACAGGTAGATCCTGAAGAAGTAGAAGTAGGCGATGTAATAGTAGTTAAACCAGGTGAAAAAGTACCACTAGATGGAATTGTAACAGAAGGTGAAGCAATGCTTGATACTTCTGCAATAACTGGTGAATCTGTACTTAGAAGTGTAAAACCAGGTGAAGAAGTTGTATCAGGAACAATAAATACAAATGCATTAATTTATGTAAGAGTAACTAAAGAATATGGAGAATCTACAGTTGCTAAGATACTTGATATGGTTGAAAATGCAGGAAGTAGAAAATCTCAGACAGAAAACTTTATATCAAGATTCTGTAGATACTATACTCCAATAGTTGTTGGGTTAGCATTAGCAGTTGCATTTATACCACCACTAGTTATTGAAGGTGCTGTGTTTAGAGATTGGTTATACAGAGGATTAATATTCCTAGTAGTTTCATGTCCTTGTGCATTAGTATTATCAATACCTCTAAGTTTCTTTGGTGGAATAGGATCTGCATCTAAAAATGGTATTCTTATAAAGGGAAGTAACTATTTAGAAGCATTAAGAAAAGTAAACACAGTTGTACTTGATAAGACTGGTACTATAACTAAAGGTGTATTTAAAGTTACAGAAATAAATCCTGTTGGAATGTCAGAAGATGAATTATTAAGATTTGCAGCTATTGCAGAAGCAAACTCAAATCATCCAATAGCAAAATCTATAATGGAAAGCTATAATGAAAAATCAAATGAAGAAATAAAATTAAGTGAAATAGACAAGTATGAAGAAATAGCAGCACATGGTATAAAAGTCTTATACAATGGAAAGACAATACTTGCAGGAAGTTCTAAACTTTTAGATAGCGAAAATGTAAAATATGAAAAGATAGATGAAGTTGGAACAACTGTATACGTTGCAGTAGATGGCAAATATGCTGGATGTATAGTAATATCTGATGAGGTTAAGGAAGATAGTAAGAGAGCTATTGCAGAGATGAGAAAAGTTGGTATAACAAATGTTGTAATGCTAACAGGAGATAATGAAGCTGCTGCAGCTAAGATAGCTGAAGAAGTTGGATTAGATAAACATTATTCAGGACTTCTACCTAATCAGAAAGTTGAAATACTTGAAGAAATAGCAAAAGAAAATAGCACAGGAAATACAGCATTTATAGGAGACGGTATAAATGACGCCCCAGTTTTAGCTAGAGCAGACGTTGGTATAGCTATGGGTGGTGTAGGATCTGATGCAGCAATAGAAGCAAGTGATATAGTATTTATGACAGACGAATTATCTAAATTACCTATAGCAAAGAGAATATCTGAAAAAACAAATAAAATTGTTTGGCAGAATATAGTATTTGCAATGGGTGTAAAAGTAATAGTTATGCTTATGAGTACTGGTGGAGTTGCAAATATGTGGGAAGCAATATTTGCAGATGTAGGTGTTGCATTAATAGCAGTACTTAATGCAATGAGAACTTTAAAAGAATAAATTATTTTTATAGAAGTTCATGATTTTTTATATAAATTATAGAAATACAAGATGGTAAAAATAGTTTAGTAACTTAAAAAATAAAAGTTTAATAAATTAAACATTCTGTAAATAACGTATTCCTAATTTTACTGCTGTAAAAAAATTGGTTGTATACATTAAAAAATAAATAAAACAATATTAAAACACACATACTTCCTAAAAATAAAAAGGAAATATGTGTGTTTTTTGAAAATTTCAATAAATTTAGAAAAAATGTTGTAATTACTCAAAATAGATGATATTATTTAAACAGATAGATAAATTGTAATTATAAAATTAATAAAAAATCTATTAGGAACTCTGGAGAGTCTCCAAAAAAGGGGCGCCGAAGGTGTACGCAAACTAAGTTTGCAAATCTCTCAGGCAAAAGGACAGAGCAGTAAGGCAGGTCAAATCTTTAAGGTCTGTTTGCAAATGTTCTACTCTTATTTTTGGAGCTGATATATCAGCTCTATTTTTATTTCCAAAAAAATAAAAGAAAAGGAGAGTAAAAACATGGAATTATTTTTAGACAATCTATTAGAAGTAGTAGTAGCCGTAAACGGATTCTTATGGAATTTCTTACTACTATTCATCTTATGTGGAGTTGGGATATACTACACATTCAAACTAAAATTTATACAGGTTAGAAAATTTGGAGAGGGCTTCAGATTAGTGTTCGGTAACCTAAAATTAAACGGTGAAAAGAAAGAACACGGTGAGATGACACCTTTCCAGTCATTAGCAACAGCTATAGCGGCTCAGGTTGGTACAGGTAACTTAACTGGTGCAGCTACAGCACTTCTTTCTGGTGGACCAGGGGCTATATTCTGGATGTGGCTTAGTGCATTCTTTGGAATGGCTACAATTTATTCAGAAGCAACTCTTGCTCAGAAATATAAAACAGTTGTAGATGGCGAAGTAACAGGAGGACCTGTATACTACATCAGAGCTGCATTTACAGGAAAATTTGGTAAAGTCTTAGCAGCGACATTCTCAGTATTAATAATATTAGCACTTGGATTTATGGGTAATATGGTTCAGTCAAATTCAATAGGTGCAGCATTTTCAGAAGTTTTCGCAAGTAGAAATATAAATATACCTCCTATAACAGTTGGATTATTAATAGCTGTAGTAGCAGGATTTGTATTTATAGGTGGAACACAGAGATTAGCATCAGTTGTTGAAAAAATAGTACCTATAATGGCATTTGTATATATAATAGGAAGTTTAGCTTTAATAGGAATGAATATATCAGAAGTTCCTGAAGCTTTTAAAATGATAATAGTTGGAGCATTCAATCCAAAGGCAGTACTTGGTGGTGCAGTTGGTATATCTATAAAAGAAGCTATACGTTACGGTGTAGCAAGAGGATTATTCTCTAATGAAGCTGGTATGGGTTCTACACCTCATGCACATGCAAGAGCAGCAGCTAAAAACCCTCATGAACAGGGATTAACAGCTATGGTTAGTGTATTTATAGATACTTTCATAATATTAAATTTAACAGCATTCTCTATATTAACTAGTGGTGTTTTAGATTCAGGAAAAGAAGGTATAGCACTTACTCAGACAGCTTTCGTAAATACTTTTGGTAGTGGTGGAGATATATTTATAGCAGTATGTTTATTATTCTTTGCATTCTCTACTATACTTGGATGGCATTTCTTTGGACGGATAAACGTAAAATACTTATTCGGACAGAAAGCAGTAAAAATATATTCTTTAATAGTTATATTATTTATAATAGTTGGATCTACATTAAAAGTTGAATTAGTTTGGCAGTTAGCTGACTGTTTCAATGGTCTGATGGTTATACCAAATGCTATAGCATTATTTGCACTTAGTGGAGTAGTAATGGGTATATATAAGAAATATGTAAATGGCGATTCAGACAAAGATGAAAAATAGCATATAAATTTATATTTGCTTAAACATAAAATTATAAGTATAAAATTAATCGATTAAAATAATAGGAAAATCGGAATATATTAAGTGAGTTTGTAGTATTGATTTTGGTGGTGCGAAATCAATATGAAATATAAAGTTAAGATTTAAGATTCAAAAAAGAAAACAATGAAAAAGAGGAGGTCGTTTGAAACGAGCTCCTCTTTTTAGCTTAATTTATTCTTCTGAGCCAAACATAGCACATAATTTTTTACCTAAAGTATCGCAGCATAGTCCTAATATTATTCCAGCTGCTATAGATGGTATTATCATAAAATCGCCACCAGCTGCAAATGTAGAGAATGATCCCATGAATGCTCCTGGAACGAATGATATTATACCTATTTTTCCGCCTGCACACATAAGGAATGTAGTTACAAATGTAAATACAAGACCTATCTGAGCAAAGTCTATTTGATTTCCTAAATGAACTGATATTAATGCATAAGCTACACCACTTCCAACACAAGCAAAAGTAAGAGGAAGTGCAGAAACACCTTTTTTAGGACCAGCAAAGTAAGCTGTACATCCTGCAAAACCAGCCCAACCTAAAAGACCTGTTGCATTTGCAATAACCATCCAAATAGTACAAAGAAGAGCTGTTGCAAAAGCTGATAGAGTATTATTAGATAATTTTTTTG
>SAMEA3387476__coassemble_2300_pt1 | contig 9586 bp, 5 predicted proteins | sample SAMEA3387476__metabat2_low_PE_029 | metagenome-assembled genome bin SAMEA3387476 (sample SAMEA3387476) | Felis catus | biome: Faeces | place: United Kingdom | collected 2012
CATAAAAACTATTGTACACAGCCACATTTATATATCCATCAGTTTTTGTTTCTAACTCTTTAGAAGTTTTTCCATCTAGCATATATGGTTCAACATATTTTTTTAAATCTTCATTATCATAAAATCTAAGATAATTTTCAGTTTCTATTTTTCCATCACCTTCTAAACCGTAATAGCCTATAAATGCTTTTTCAATATTTTTCTTATCTGTCACAAATGTTGATGTATCTTCATATGTGCTTTTAACTGATTTTACACCTTGCATATTTTTTATTTTATCTATTTTATTATCATCTATTTTAAATATTTCTTCATCGTTTGCAATTCCACCACATACTGTTATATCATTCTTATAGTATATTCTTCTTATTTTATCATTTACTTCATTTTGCATACCAGAAAAAGTATATATTATTAAATATCCACAAAGTGTTATTGTAAGTATTGATACAAAAGTTCTAGTCTTTTTAATCCAAAGATTTCTAATTCCCATATATCTAAATATTCCAAATTTATCTTGAATAAGCTTACCTATTTTAGATTGTTTTTCTCTTTTTTTGTGCTTTGTAGCATTAGATATAGCTTCCATACAACCTATTTTACCAATTTTTATAACTGGAACTATTGTAGCTAATACTATAGCTGACACCGCTACCTTTATAGTTTTCATAATTACATCTTGATCAATATGTATACTAGGACTAATTCCTACTGCATCTAATACTTCATCTTTAAACGAAACTAATCCTAATTTTGTTATACCAAGTCCCAATACAATTCCTATAATTGTTCCAAATGCAGCAAGAAGTACAGATTGATAAACAACCATAAATCTTATATCTCTCTTTCTTGCTCCAATAAGTCTTAGCATACTTATCTCTCTAAGATACTCACTCCAGATTATATTCATCATGTTAAATACTAAAAGTATAACTGTTATTATTAAAACTATATTATTTGGATTTATCTCTTTTACACTTTTTAAATCTTTTATAGAAAGTAATTCTGATAAATAATTTGAATTTGGATTTATAGTCATTCTTCCTAAGCTATAATCATTTACTAATTGCTCCATTTTATTGCTAGCAACTAGTTCATTTCCTTTAAATCTAAGTATTATATCATATGTCAATGCTTCTTTTGGTATTATGCTCTGTCCATTAAAATCTCCATATGTATAAGCTATACCTCTCTTTTGTTCAGCTCCAACATTTGTACTACTCATATTTTTTATATCTTTGTAAGTTCTTTTTACTATTCCAACTACCTTAAACTTCTTATTTTCTAAGTATAATTTTTTCTCACCACTAGGTAGAGTATATTCTTTTCTAAGCTCTAAAGATACTGTCTGCCCTATTGGACTTCCAACTATTCCAAAATTTTTTATACATTCTTCATCTAATACTATTTCATTATTATTTTTAGGTTCTTCTCCTTTGAGAACCTGTGCTTTTCTATCAAAATAATTTTTAGAATTATCATTTTCTCCATCAAATGATTTTAATTCTCCTATTGTTCCATTATCTTTATTTATTAAAAAACCTAAGTTTTGTACAGTATCCCTGTACTCCACTCTATTATCATTTGCTACTTTTTCCAATTTATCTTTACTAATATCTACGTATTCACTATGATAATCGCCGTAAGCTAGTTTAAAGGCTTCCATTCTATTATATGTTTGAGAAACTTTAATCATATCTATAGAAATCATAAATGCAACTGTAGCTATCACCATTATGAACATCATTAACGTTCTTGATTTATTCTTTTTCATATATAGAGCTGATAGTTTTCTATATATTTTCACAATATTTTCCTCCCTTCTTTTTATACAAAAGGGAGATTAAATTAAATCTCCCTTTTATATAATTTTTTTATTTAATTTTTATTTTTCAATATTCTACTATCTAATATTTTGATGATTGATATGAAGATGGTTTACCATTAGTTTTACAATCTTCACAGCAGTCATACTTACAAGATACACCAGCATTATTTTTACACTGATCTCCTTGCACTTCTATCTCTTTTAATTCTATTTTTTCCTGTATTTTTATTTTTTTAATTTCTTTTGCTTCAGACATTTTTTGTTACTCCTAAGTTTTAATATTTATATATAAAACCAAACTAAAGTAGAGTCTCAAATAGTATCCTCTGCCAAACTCTATTATTATCTTTTTTCATTTTATTCTGTGTACAGGCTGCTATTTTCAATTTTCTTTAATTCAGCTAATATATCGAATTTAAGAAATTTTTATTTAAATTTCTTATCTCTTCTTGTCTTTAAAATAACATTTTTAATTATTAAAAACAATAGATTTGGTGTGAATGGTAGAAAAAATGACCTGAATGGTAAAATTCTACTTCCACAATATATTTTCCAAATGCTTTTTATTAAATTCGCAGTATTTTTCAAATGCTTTTTCATTTTCATATAGTAACCGATTTTTCGCTGGGCAAGTATTACAAAAAGCATTTACTGAACAATCTCTGCAACGAGTCTGATTTTTTAGATCTAAGTTTTCAAAGTTTTTAAATCCTTCAAAATCCTTTTTATATAATTTTTCCTCTGTTTCTAAGTCCATATCTAATATATTAAATGTCTTAAATTTATCATCTGTTATATTTGGACAAGAGTACACATATCCATCGTCTGCTATAAATATACTATTTCTTCCAGCATTACAATGTCCTGTATTTATATTGTCATAGCTATTTTCATCTAAAGTATATAAATCTTGAGGAGTGTAGAATACCTCATCATTTTCAACATACTTTTCACATCCACTAAATCCTCTTCCAAATTTACAGAAGTATCTTATTCTCGCTTTTGTACCTATTTTTTCATTTAATTCTTCAAACTTTTGTTTATATCCTTCGTTGTATTTCCCCATTACCATAGATATACTTATCTTATCGCAACCATTATCTTTAAGATATCCAATAGCCTTCATAACTTTGTTGAATACACCTTTTCCCCTTATTTCTGAACAAGTTTCTTCGTCATATCCATCAAGGCTAATCTCTACTGCGTAAAAATTATCACTTATAAATTTAGCCATTTTTTCATCTATTAGCGTAGCATTTGTGCTTAGTATGAGCTTTTCGTCGTATTTTGATTTTATATATTCTATAAACTCAACAAAGTCTTTTCTTACAAGTGGCTCTCCCCCTGATATTGTAAGATTGATTGGGCTTAATTTTAATACATTGTCTACAACTTTTTTTAGCTCGTCCAAGTTCATTCTTTCTTCCCGATTTATGTTTGATTCTTTGCAGCAATAGCAACAATTTAGGTTACATTTATTAGTTATAGCTATTGAAACTTTTGGAATCATTCCATAATATATTTCTTCATTTGGATTATCTGTTACTAGCTCTAAATCTTCTAATGATTTTATTATTTTTCTAAAGTAGTCTTTGTCATCTTCACTAAATAAATCAATCATCTTTTCAAGAGCCAGTTGTTTTTCAACTGACTTTTCTATCACTTCATAACATACAAGAGGAATTTTTATCCATTTTCCACTATATTGGTTGGATATTATAACGATGCTGTCTTTTTTCATTATATTTGCTTTTTTATTATAAAAATAACCACTCATCACACTTCCTCCTCTAGTCTATATCTCTCATACCATCTGATATTTCTTTATTCTTGAAATCTCTATTTGCTAATTTTACAGCTATTATACAAGTAGCTAGTGTAACAACAGCAAATATTATCGCCTGTGGATATGGGAATGTAAAGTCCATAAAATGCTCTATACCAAAATCTGTATAAGCATTATTGTTCCACTCTACATATTTTACAAGTTTGTATGTTGCCAATGCTATTCCAGATATTATACTTAATACTGCGTATGTTACAGCTTCATACATATTCATACTATTCATATCCTTAGCAGACATTCCCAATGCTCTCATTGTAAATATTTCTTTTCTTCTTTCCATAATATTAGATTTAACTGTACAGAATATACTTATTGCTGCAATCATAAGTACTAAAGTTATGTTTATAATACTTTCTCTGTATATTTGCGACATTGCTTCCTTTTGTTGATTATAAAATCCTTGTTTTATACGTAATGCTGCAGGTATATTATCCCTTACATATTTTTCTACTTTTCTATTTTCTTCTACATTATTTATATCCTTATAATCTACAATTAGATTATTATATGCTTTAAATCCTAATAATTCTTTCATATTATCATCAGATGTTATTATCTCTAATCCTGAAGGTTGAAGAGCATCTCCATAAGACTGCCAATCATCTTTAAGAATAGCTCCTACTCTAACTTTTATATTTCTTTTTTCTATCTTATCTCCATTATGATATTTTACACCAAGAGTAATTATATCTCCTACTTTTAGATTTTTATATATTTTATGATATGTATCTGTTGTCGTAGGATCATAAAAGCTATTAAATACAGCTACATTTATGTAACCATTTGTTTTTTGTTCTATATCTTTTGTAGTCTTATTATCTAACATATATGGCGCTACGACTTTCTTTATATCATCATTTTCAAAAAATCTAAGATGATTTTCATATTCAACTTTTTCACTGCCATCTATTCCAAAGTATTTTATATAGTAGTCATTTATTTTATTTTTATCTTCAATAAAGGTTGCATCACCATTGAATCTAGCATTTGCACATTTCACAGCATCCATATTTTTTATTTTTTCTATTTTATTTTCTGGTATTTTATATGTTTCTGGATCATTTGCTATACCCATTGATGATTCTATATCATATTTATAGTATATTCTCCTTATTTTATCATTTACTTCATTTTCCATATCTGAAAATGTGTACATAATTAAATATCCACAAAGTGTAACAGTAAGTATTGATATTAATGTTCTAGTTTTTTTAAGCCAAAGGTTTCTTACTCCCATATATCTGTAAATACCAAATTTATCTTGTATAAATTTACCTATTTTTGATTGTTTAGTTTTGTTTTTATGTTTTGAAGAACTTGATATACTTTCCATACATCCTACTCTTCCTATTTTTATAACTGGAACTATTGTAGCTAATGCTATAGATACAACAGATATTATAATTGTTTTTATCATTACACCTGAATCTATATGAATTTTTGGTTTTACTTTTGCTATTTCTAAAGTACTATCTTTAAGTATATTAACACCTATTCCTGTTATACCAATTCCAACTATAACTCCTATAGCTATTCCTATTACAGCAAGTAGCAAAGATTGATATATTACCATAAATCTTATATCCCTTTTTCTTGATCCAATAAGTCTTAACATACTTATTTCTTTTAAGTATTCACTCCAAATTATATTTAGCATATTAAATACTAAAAGTATAACAGTTAATATTAATACTAAATTACTTGTTATTGTATTTGATATTTCTCTTGCAAATGTAACATCACTTAAAGCTGCTAAATAATTTCCATTTGGGTAAAATGCCATTCTTCCAAGATTATAAGTAGCGGATACCTTTTCAACTAAACTTGAGGCTTTTTCTTCTTTTACATTAGCATATCTTAATATTATGTCATATGTTAATGCTTCCTGTGGTATTATGTTTTGTCCATTAAAATCTCCATATGTATAACTAATCCCTCTTTCTTGTTCTGCACCTGTTATTTCTGAATTAAGTCCTTCATATACTCTTTTTACCACACCAACTACTTTGAAAGTTTTCCTTTCAGAATATAATTTTTCCTCTCCATTAGGAAGAGTATAGCTTTTTCTAAGTTCAAAAGATATTTTCTTTCCTATTGGATTTCCTTCTATACCTAAGTTTTTAGCACTTATTTCATCTATTATTATTTCGTTGTTATTTTTAGGTATTTTGCCTTTAAGAATTTGACCTTTTCTATCGAAATACTTCATTGAATTATCATTTTCTCCATTAAATGATTTTAATTCAACTCTAGTTCCATTATCCTTATTTATTAAATACCCTAAGTTTTGTACATTATCGTTATATCCTACTCTCTTATCTTTAGAAACTTGTTGCATTTTTTCTTTACTTATATCTACATACTCACAATGATAATCTCCATATGTTTTTTTATATACTTCTGCTTTATCATATGCTCTAGATATATCTATCATGTCTATAGAAATCATAAATGCTACTGTAGCTATTATCATAATAAGCATCATAAGACTTCTTGATTTATTCTTTTTTATGTATTGTAAAGAAAGTTTTCTATATATTTTCATATAATAATTCTCCTTTCTCAAAATTTCATTATATTTATAATTTTCATATTAATTAAATCAGTTTAGATTTCATAAAAAAGGGAATTAAAATTAAATTCCCTTTTTTATAGATAAATTTTATATATTTTTATAAATACATAGATTGCCAAGAGTCTGTATTATCATGACAATCATTACAGCAATTATATCTACATGGTTTATGGCCATTCCCTTTACAAGGATCTGCCTGCATTTCAATATCTTTTAGTTCTATCTTTTCATTTATTTCTATTTTTTCAGATTTTATTAGTTTTTCTTCTTTTTTCATTTTAATTCCTCCTAAATTTTAATATTTTATATATAAAACTGAACTAAAGTATAATCTCAAATAGTATCATCTGCCAAATCTGATTATTATCTTTTTCTTTTATTATTTGTGTAGGCTGCTATTATCAATTTTTCAATTCAGTTAATATATCAAAGTTAAGAATTTGTTATCTTTAATCTTCTTCCCTTTTCTTGTCTTTAAAATAACATTTTTAATTATTAAAAACAATAGATTTGTCCCGAGTGGTAGAAAAAACGTCCTCAACGGTATATTTTAATCTATATCTCTCATACCATCTGATATTTCTTTATTCTTAAAATCTCTATTTGCTAGTTTTACTGCTATTATACAAGTAGCTAGTGTAACAACTGCGAATATTATCGCCTGTGGATATGGGAATGTAAAGTCCATAAAATGCTCTATCCCCTCTGATTTATATACATCATTGTACCATTTAACTTCATTTAAAAGTTTATATGTAGCTAATGCTATACCACCTATTATACTCAATACCGCATATATAACAGCTTCGTACATATTCATACTATTCATATCTTTATCAGACATTCCCAATGCTCTCATTGTAAATATTTCTTTTCTTCTTTCCATTAAGTTAGATTTAACTGTGCAGAATATACTTATTGTTGCAATCATAAGTACTAATGTTGTATTAATAAAACCTTCTCTATAAGATTCTTCTTTATATTCATTTTGCATATTGTAAAATTCTTGTTTTATTTTAAACGATGCAGGTATATTTTCTTTAATATATTTTTCTACTTTTCTATTTTCTTCTATGTTATTTATATCCTTGTAATCTACAATTAGATTATTATATGCTTTAAATCCCAACAATTCTTTCATATTATCATCAGATGTTATTATCTCTAATCCTGAAGGCTGAAGAAAATCTCCATAAGACTGCCAATCATCTTTAAGAATAGCTCCTACCCTAACCTTTACATTTCTTTTTTCTATCTTATCTCCATTATGGTATTTTACACCAAGAGTAATAATATCTCCGACCTCTAAATCTTTATAAATCTTATGATAATAATCTGTCTTTATTGGATCATAAAAACTATTAAATACAGCTACATTTACATAACCATTTGTTTTTTGTTCTATATCTTTTGCAGTTTTATTATCTAACATATATGGCTCTACAACATTTTTTATATCGCTATTTCCAAAAAATCTAAGATGATTTTGATATTCAACTTTTTCACTTCCATCTATTCCAAAGTATTCTATATAGTAGTCATTTATTTTATTTTTATCTTCAATAAAGGTTGCATCACCATTAAATCTAGCATTTGCAAATTTAACTGCATCCATATTTTTTATTTTTTCTATTTTATTTTCTGGTATTTTATATGTTTCTGAATCATTTCCTATCCCCATAGATGATTCTATATCATATTTATGATATATTTTTCTTATATTATCATTTGCTTTGTCGTGTATACTTGAGAAAGTGTACATAATTAAGTATCCACAAAGTGTAATTACAAATATTGATATTACTGTTCTAGTTTTTTTAAGCCAAAGGTTTCTTACTCCCATATATCTGTAAATACCGAATTTATCTTGTACAAATTTACCTATCTTTGATTGTTTAGCTTTGTTTTTTTGTTTTGAAGAATTTGATATACTTTCCATACATCCTACTCTTCCTATTTTTATAACTGGAACTATTGTAGCTAATGCTATAGATATAATAGATATTATAGTTGTTTTTGTTATTACTGTTGAATCTATATGGATTTTTGGTTTTACCTTTGCTATTTCCAAAGTACTATCTTTAAGTATATTAACTCCTATTCCTGTTATACCAATTCCAACTATAACTCCTATAGCTGTTCCTATTACAGCAAGTAGCAGCGATTGATATATTACCATAAATCTTATATCTCTCTTTCTTGCTCCAATAAGTCTTAGCATACTTATTTCTTTTAAGTATTCTCCCCAAACTATATTCAGCATATTAAATACTAAGAGAACTATAGTTAATATTAATACTAAATTATTTGAACTTGTTTCAGCTAATTCTCTTTTTTCTTTAATCTTACTTAAAGCTGCTAAATAATTTCCATTTGGATTAAGTGATATTCTTCCAAGTTCATATTCCATAGCTACTTTTTCAACAAAGTTCCCCACTCTTTCTTCATCACCATTAAATCTCACTATTATATCGTATGTCAACGCTTCATAAGGTATTATGTTTTGTCCATTAAAGTCTCCATATGTATAACTAAGCCCTCTTTCTTGTTCTGAACCTGTTATATTTGAATTAAGTCCTGAATATACTCTTTTTACTACACCGACTACTTTGAAAGTTTTATTTTTAGAATATAATTTTTCCTCTCCATTTGGAAGATTATAACTTTTTCTAAGTTCAAAAGATATTTTCTTTCCTATTGGATTTCCTTCTATACCTAAGTTTTTAGCACTTATTTCATCTATTATTATTTCGTTGTTATTTTTAGGTATTTTGCCTTTAAGAATTTGACCTTTTCTATCGAAATACTTCATTGAATTATCATTTTCTCCATTAAATGATTTTAATTCAACTCTAGTTCCATTATCCTTATTTATTAAATACCCTAAGTTTTGTACATTATCGTTATATCCTACTCTCTTATCTTTAGAAACTTGTTGCATTTTTTCTTTACTTATATCTACATACTCACAATGATAATCTCCATATGTTTTTTTATATACTTCTGCTTTATCATATGCTCTAGATATATCTATCATGTCTATAGAAATCATAAATGCTACTGTAGCTATTATCATAATAAGCATCATAAGACTTCTTGATTTATTCTTTTTTATATATTGTAAAGAAAGTTTTCTATATATTTTTTTCATAATATCACCTCTTTATTTTGTAAAATAATAGGGGAGTTTAACTCCCCCATTATTTTATACATAAGTATATAATTTTTTAATACATATCTGTTCCAAATGATGATTGATTATCATAACAATCTTTACAACAATTATGTTTACATGGAACATTATTATTTCCTTTACAAGGATCTGCCTGCATTTCAA
>SAMEA3387476__coassemble_2430_pt1 | contig 8915 bp, 8 predicted proteins | sample SAMEA3387476__metabat2_low_PE_029 | metagenome-assembled genome bin SAMEA3387476 (sample SAMEA3387476) | Felis catus | biome: Faeces | place: United Kingdom | collected 2012
TGAATATTTTATTATTGCAATAAACTTTATACTTTGCATAATATTTATAATAATTAGCTACCTAAAGCTTCACAATATAAACAACGAGACTATTATTAGGAGTGATAGCGAATGGATTTAATAGTTTTAAATATTAGAAAGATATTAAATTGGAATTTTATATTTATGAGTTTAATAGCAACTTTCTTTGGAACACTTTCTTTAATGAATTTAAATGATTTTTCAAAAGAAATTTTATTTAATATTAATATAGAATACCTTCTACTTGATGGATATATATGTTTATTTATATTCTTTGCCAGTGAAATAAGCAAATCTATGCTGCAAGAAGAAAAAATTACAAGGAGAATAGAATGGAAACTTGCCAATGGTATAAAACTTAAAAGTATAATAATTGAAAATACTCTATCTTTATTACTAGCAACTATTCTCCTTTTATTTCCACTTCTTTTTATAGTTTGTATTAACATGCCAAATATTATATTATTTTTAAACACTTATTTCCTGATGCTTTGTATATTATATTCTTTATTCATAAATATTATTATCCTTTGGATCAGAAATATGAATTGGTTTAAAACTATTCCTGTATTTGCAACACTAGTTCATATTCTTATAACTATTTTAAAATATATTTTATTTATAAAAACTGAGAATGCATTGGTATTGCTATTATTTTCTTTAGTGAGTATAATATTTTTGACTATATGTATTTTATGTTTATTAAATAAAGAGCATATTGTATCATCATACTTTTAAACAACGAATTTTAGTAGAGAGGAGAAACATTAAATGAAAGATAAGCACTTTTATACATACTTATTTCTTCATGCAGGGATTATTGCTTTATGGGTTATACTTGATAAAATGAATAAAGTAATTACACATGATGGAACGATTAATTTATTATCAATTACTATATTACTTTATTATTTCAATTTACTCTACCTTCATGTAATGGCATCCAGACAAGAAACAACAATATTTGAATATAGTTGGAATATTCTTTCTATATCATTTATTGCATCTTTAATGTATAGTAGCTTTTCTAATTTATATGCTTGTGTATTTCTATTTTTCGAATTACTTTTAGGTATAATGATAATAAAAACTAACTCAAGTAAAGGAAGGATAATTAGTTTTTTATCTGGAAGTTTGGCTATTACAATGTCATTTTTTAATCTAAAAATTCTTTCTACTATAACTATATTATTAGGCATATTCTTAGGAATTTTTATTGATTATAGATATATAAATCTTAAACAAATTAATATTCTTCCAATTACTCAAACAAAAGCAAAATATATTCTTGTTTTTATAATTCCATTATTTACAGTTGTATTCTTCTGCTTTGGTTTATCTACACTGCAAATCAATGTATTTTTTCAGCTTATAATGCTGTTATTTGAAACTTTTGCTATTATTCATCTCGATGACATGGAGGATAATTATAATGAATTAACAAAGTACTATGAATTAACTAATTATATTGCAAATGAAAGGGATGATTTTTCAAGAATACTCCATAATGATGTTATTCAAGATATTTGTGCTGCCAAAAATCTTTTGTCACTTCGTTCACCAGATATTAATAATACAAAAGTTATATTATCTGATTTAGAGGTTAGAGTTAGAAATATGATGAATTTCTATTCTTCTAATATATTTAATGGATACTCTTCATGGGAGCATATTGAATACATATTTACCTCTATAAAAAAACTATATCCAGATAAAAATATATTCCTAGATTTTAATATTGATAAGGAATCAATGATCGCTTTAAAAAAATATAATAACTTAAATCAAACTATGCAGATAATTAAGGAACTTGTAAATAATATTTATAAACACGCTAATGCAACTTTTATCTATTTAGAAATATCTCTAAATGAAGATGATAATATCGTAATTACTTGTGAAAATGATGGTGTAAAACCATGTGATATTGAAAGCATCCGTTCTTCAAAAGGAGGTCTATTATTTTTAACGCTCTTAATAAAAGGTGCTGGCGGTAATATTAATTACTTAGAAAATAATGGAATTCTAACCACAATAGTTGTTTTAGGAGGATAAAAAATGAAAATATTGTTATTTGATGATCACAAAATATTTGGAGAAAGTCTAAGTAGACTTTTAGAAGATAGTAATGAAATCTCTGTCTGCTACTATGTAAGTAATGAATCAGACTTTTGGGATATTCTTTCTAAAGATATGTGGGATATTTTATTACTTGATGTCAATCTACGAGAAAAATCAAATTGTTCTGGTATTGATTTAATAGAAAGTATATATAATAAACAGCCAGATTTGAAAATTGTTATGCTTTCCTCATATGATATGCCAATTTATAAACAAGAAGCCATTAAAAAGGGTGCAGTAAGCTATATTGACAAATCCACTTCTTCTGACGATTTAATAAAAAAGCTTATTAATATTAATAATGGTTATAAAACTACTCTATCCCCTCTAATAGATTCACTAACTGAGCGTGAAGTAGAAATTATTAAAGCCATTGGAACCGGAAAAAGTAGGCATGAAATAGCTAAAAATTTATATATTAGCGAAAGAACTCTTTATAATCACCTCCAAAATATTTATGAAAAGTTAGGAGCTACAAATTCTATTGAAGCTTATAATAAGGCTATTACTTTAGGATATATTGATCCTTTTATATAACTTTCCATTAAATTTTTCTAAATATTCTAAAAATAAAATAAATATTTCAGTATATTTATTGTCTACTGGATTATTTGTGATTATAATGTAAGTAAATAAAAAGAATTTTAAAATCAGGAGGTGTTCCTAAATGAGTAAAAAAGATAGATTTGAAGTTATTTATCAAGAAACAGGTTTAAAAAGCGAAAAAACAATATTAGTTGACAAAGAAACAGGAGTAAACTATCTCTTCATCGCAAGTGGCTTTGGAGGAGGATTAACACCTTTATTGGATAAAGATGGTAAACCTATTATCACAAAATAAAGAAAATTTAATAAAATAGGCTATTGCATTTATATCAATTAATGTGATAGCCTATTTTTATACAAGTGTAATTCAAAATTTCATATTAAATATTATTTAATCATTAGATAATACACAAAATTGGAGGATATTTATGTCTAATTATAAAATTGATACAATAGCTGAAATTGATATAGATAAAATTTTAGATATTTATAATTCTAATACACATTTTTTAGAAAATCATATGGGTATTACCGAAGTTTCTAGAGAATTTATAACTAATGAAATTAAAGAAATGAAAAATATTGGATTTAATTCTCTAGTTATAAAAGATTGTATGAGTAATATAATTGGAATATGTGATTTTAAAATATCAGAAGAAGTTTATTTATCTTTGCTAATGATTGATGCTAATCAACAAGGAAAAGGTCTTGGTAGTATAGTATATAATCAGTTAGAAAAGCTTTTTAAAGAGAATCATGCCAATAAAGTTAGAATTGATGTTGTGTATAATTATGATCATAACGCAGTTGATTTTTGGAAAAAACAAGGTTTTATCCCTTGTGAAAAAATAAAATTAGAATGGAATGGATATAAAACTAATGCTATCAAAATGTTAAAATTTATTTGATGCCTATTAGTAAAATATTTCAATAGGTTTTCCTTCAAAATTTGCAAGTGTAAATAAAAACTGATAAAAAGGGAGGATGTATATGCAGATATACTCCTCTCTTTCTGTGAGTAGTAAATATATGGAAAGATAAAAAAAGACCATTTCCGTCAACAATCTGCAAGCGAAGGCAAAAAGCCGTAGCCGAAGCCTGTAGACGAAATGGTCTTTTTTATCTTTTCCCGTATTTACTTATCACTTATAATTTTTCCATCACTAATAGTCACTATTCTATCCGCAGTTTCCGCAATTTCCTGGTTATGAGTTATCATTACAAGTGTCCGTCCAAAATCATTAACAGTATCTCTAAGCACCTGCATAACTTCCTCAGTTGTCTTGCTATCAAGATTTCCAGTCGGCTCATCAGCAAATATAACTGATGGTCTATTAGAAAGTGCCCTCGCTATTGCAACCCTCTGCTGCTGCCCACCTGAAAGCTCATTTGGAAACTTCTTAACTTGCTCCTCAAGTCCCATACTTTTGATAATACTATCAATGTATATTGGATCTTCCTTTGAGCCATCCAAAAGAATTGGTAACACAATATTATCGTACACACTAAGCACAGGAATTAAGTTGAAACTCTGGAATATAAATCCAAATTCCTTTCTTCTTATCTTAGAAAGCTCGCTATCACTCAACTTGTATAAATCTTCATCCCCTAGAAAAACTTTCCCATCTGTAGGCTTATCAAGTCCAGCTATACAGTGAAGAAGTGTACTCTTTCCTGATCCAGATGTCCCTATTATCGCTGTAAATTTTCTATTTTCAATCTCTAAATCTATTCCGTCTACAGCTTTAACAAGGCTCTCATCTTTTCCGTAGTATTTTTTCAAACCTTCTATCTTTAACGTCTTTTTCATAAAATCTCATCTCCTCTAAATTCACCAAATTTATTTAGCGAATAAAATTTATCTGCCATTTATTTACGATTAGATTAACATTTTAAATATTTCCCTTCAATATATACTGCCTAAACGGTATAAAAATCGGTACAAATGGCAATATAAAGTCTAAAATCGATTTATTCTATCAAAATTTAATCATCTAAATCCCTAATTCCATCTGCTATTTCCTTATTTGCAAATTCTCTATTTGCTAGAGAAACTGCAACCAAACAAGCTATAATTGTAGTTATTACAAATACAAGCGCTCCTCCAGTTGGAAATGTAAAGTCCATAAAATGCTCTATTCCAAAGTTTACATACGCATCGTTGTGCCATTTAACCATTTTCAAAAGACTTACAACAGCTATTGCTATTCCCACAATTGAGCTAAGTACACCATAAGTTAATGCTTCAAACCTATTCATTTTCTTCATACCTGAAACATCCATTCCAAGTGCTCTCATTGTGAATATCTCTTTTCTTCTAATTATTAAATTAGCTCTAACTGTGCAGAATATATTTAAAATAGATATAAGAACGATAAGAATTAAACTTATTATCGCTTCTTTTCTCATTTCTAACTCTGCCATCCTTTGCTCTTTTTCAAAATTAAATCTATTACTTATCCGCGCTGGTATATTATCTTCAACATAGTCTATGACCTTTTTATTTTCTGCATCAGTATTTGAATCTTTAAGGTTTATTCCTATTTTATTAAATGTTTCTTTTCCAAATATAGCTTTCATATTTCTATCAGATGTTATCAGCTCCACCCTAGATGGAAGTAGCTGATCTCCATAACCTAACCAGCTTTGAGATATAAGCGCACCTACTCTGATATTTATTGTCTTTCTCTCTATTTTATCTCCATTGTGATAATTTACATTTATTGGGATTATATCGCCAACCTTAAGCCCTTTTATAACCTCGTGATATGTATGCGTGTCTATAGGATCATAGAAATAATTTAAAACTGCAACATTTACATATCCATCTTTTGTATGTTTTATACTGTCAAGAGATCCATCTTTTATATAATCCTTCATTCTTTCGTCAATTGCATCATTAGTGTAAAATCTCATGTGACTTAAAAGGTCTATGTTATCTGTTTCCTTTATTCCGTAGTATTTTAAAGCTCTCTTATTTGCACTTTCCTTTTTAAGCTGCACATTTGCCTCTCCGTCAAATCTTGCATTTATAGATTCTACCTCATTCATTCCATTCAAACTTTCGACATATTTCTTATCAATTCCAAAAGTATCTATATCATTACTTACTCCAGGAGTTGCTTCTATATCGTATTTATAATATATATCAGTTATATTATTGTCTATTTCTCCCATCATAGATGTGAATGTGTTCATTATCATATATCCGCCAAGTGCTATCGAGATAACAGAAATCAATGTTCTGCTTTTTTTAAGAGTTAGATTTCTCATTCCCATGTATCCATATATTCCAAATACTTTCTGTAAAAATCTACCAAATACACCCTGTTTTTCTCTTCTCTTATGTGTTGAAATATCTCTAACTGCATTTAAGCTAGATACTCTTCCTATTTTTATAATCGGCGGAATAGTTGCTATTACTACAGAAATCAGAGATACAACTACTGTCTGGACTAGTATTCCACTTTCTATGTATAGCTTAGGTTTTATTTTAAGTGCCGTTAAACTAGCATCCTTAAACACCATTAATCCAACTTTTGAAAATACTATTCCAACTAATATCCCAAGAATTGTTCCTATTACCGCAATTATCGCCGACTGATACATTATCATCATTCTAACTTTGTTCTTAGTAGCTCCAACCAGTCTAAGTAGGCTAACTTCTTTTATAATTTCTCCCCACATTATGTTGAATATATTAAATATAAGAAGTATTACAGTTAGTATTATAATCATATTATTTTTGTCGTACATATTTTCAAGTAAAAACTGTATATTTGAAAGTTCACTTATATAATTGCTGTTTGGATAGAATGTAGGTCTTCCTATTCCATTTCTCATAGCAACTTGTTCTACTTTGTTTCCAACTGCTATACTTTCTCTAAATGACTTAGCTTTATCAGTTTTAAATTTTACTATAGAGTCGTAAGTTACCGCCTCATCTGGAATTATTCTCTGATTTTTTGTAAATGAAATTCCCTGTAATTCATCGCTGCCATTTCCATAAGTGTACGCTATCCGGCGACTCATCTCTGCACCTACTTCAACAGCTCCTCTTATATTGTCCTCATATTTTCTTTTTACAATTCCCACAACCTTGAATTTTTTATTCTCTGTAAATAACTGCTCTTTCCCATTTTTATCTGTATATTCTTTTTTAAGAGTTACAGTTATTTCTTTTCCAAGCTTGTCCTTTATTCCAAAAATCTTTGCTGCTTCTTCATCTAGCACAATCTCATTGTTGTTTCTAGCCTTTCTCCCAACAAGCTTCTGAGATTTCATAGAGAAGTAGTATGGCGCTGAAACGTATTTTCCTTCAAAAGACTTTAGCTCTGTTTTTAAACCATTGTCTGTTACTATCTCACCTAAGTTTTGAACATCGTCTATTGATGCAATATCTTCATCTCCCATTAGTTTGTTCAACTGATCTAAAGTTATCCCAACGTATTCTGTATGATAGCTTCCGTATACTTTTTTCAGTGCATTTGCCTTGTTCATACTCTGAGAAATTCTTACTGTGTTTAGCCCAAATATCAGTGCAATCGCTGCAATTACCCCTAAGAACATCATCACAGTTCTGTTCTTGTTTTTAGTAAGGTATTTGATTGATAGTTTAGAGTATATATTTTTCATGTTCTCACCTCTTTTTTCTTGTGTATACGGCGTAAATTATTTCAACTACAGCCAATATTGCCAGTATTACAATAATTATTTTTCCTTTATTGCACAATTTTTCTGAATCAATGCTTATTTTTGAAAGTTTATTTATGTAGTTACTATTTGGATATACTTTATTTTTTCCTATTTTGCTTCTAGCACCTACCTGCTCAACTTTCTTTTCAAGATTTACATTTGAGCCAACATGATTTTCTTTTCCTGTTTTAAATCTTAATATCACATCGTATGTAACAGCTTCATCTGGAATTATCTCTTGTCCCTTGTTCCAGATAAGACCTTGCACGTTTTCATTACCATTTCCGTAAGTGTAAGCTATCCGTCGATTTGTATTAGACTTGATTTTTACATCATCTTTTATGCTCTCCTCGTATCTTTTCTTTACAAATCCGACAACTTTGAATTTCTTATCCTCTTTAAAAGTTTTCTTTTCTCCATCTTTATCTGTGTATTCTTTTTCAAGAGTTACATTGATTTCTTTTCCAAGTTCGTTTCCTACGCCAAAAATCTTTGCTGCTTCTTCATCTAGTACAATCTCGTTGTTGTTTCTAGCCTGTTTCCCAACAAGTTTTTGAGATTTCATAGCAAAATACTGTGTAGTTGCGTAGTATCTTCCTTCAAATGACTTTAATTCAACTTTTGAGCCATTATTTGTATTAATTTCTCCCAAGTTTTGAACGTTGTCTATTCTTTCAATATCCTTTTCTTTGAAAAGACTCAAAATCTGTTCCTCAGTTATACCAACATATTCTGTGTGGTAGCTTCCGTATGCCTTTTGTATTTCATTCGCTTCAGTTTTGCTCTTTGAAATTTTTACCGCATCTACTCCAAGTATTAGTGCAACCGCTATTAAAGCAAATATAAATACCATAAGCATTTTATTTTTGGTAAGTTTTTTTGAGTTTGTATTTTTCATATTCTCACCTCTTTTTTAGAAAATTTTTTATAATCTACTTGTGTGATTGATTAATTAAATAATATCACTTTATTTTTTCTATATCCTAAAATTGGTGCGAACGGTATAAAATCGTGCGTGAATGGTATGAAAATGGATAAAATTAAAATTTATACGTTAATTTCTCTCAGGGATTGAAGTCATAGACAAACTCCTCTCCAGGCAATCAAGTTGCATTGTCGAGTTCGTTTTGTCTATGACCTTCAATCTACCAAGTTAGATATTATCCCTATAAATTTTGATTTATACCATTCTCTAACAACATACTAAATTCATAAAAGATTTAACAATAAAGGTTGACTGCAAAACAAGGTACTTTGACAGTTACAAGATTGATCAACATCAAAATTACAAATCTATTCTAAAATAAACTTTGATTACTTTATTCTAATATTTCAATAATTTTACAAACTGTAAGATTTTTAAAAAATTTTGGGAGCTGTTAGTATAACATTGCAACAAGTTTCTTTTATTAGTCATAATCTTTTATAAATTTACTAACTAAAAAAGTGGATAAAATCAAAATTTACCAAACTATTGATAGTGTATGTAGCATATGAGTTATATAGACAAAACTCTTTCGACAATCTGCAGA
>SAMEA3387476__coassemble_2482_pt1 | contig 8739 bp, 8 predicted proteins | sample SAMEA3387476__metabat2_low_PE_029 | metagenome-assembled genome bin SAMEA3387476 (sample SAMEA3387476) | Felis catus | biome: Faeces | place: United Kingdom | collected 2012
ACTATTGGAGCCTTATAATTTGAGAGAAGAGTTTAAAAAAGTTATAAAAGAAATTTCTAGGAAATATTTTACTTTATAAGACATAAGTTGTCATATTTACTTTTATATAATTTAATATATAAATTATATACATGGAGGAAGTGGATAATATGAAACTAGAATGGCGAAAACACGAAAAGGAAATATATAATATCAAGAAAGTACCTACTCTTTTAGATATAGATACTCAAAATTTTATTATGATAGACGGTAAGGGAAATCCAAACGATGAGGAGTTTTCAGAAAAGGTATCTGCTCTTTTTTCTTTGGCTTATGCTATAAAAATGGATTATAAAAAATCACATCAAGTAAAAGACATTGATACTGATGAGATTGCAGATTATGTTGTTTATCCTCTTGAAGGAATTTGGAAAGTTTCTCAAGATAATTCGACTAATAATAATTGCTGCAATAAATTTGATAAAAATAATTTAGAATATACAATTATGATTAGACAGCCTGATTTTATAACAGAAGATGATTTTAAATCTGCAGTTGAGAAAGTGTCCAAAAAGAAGCCTAATGTTTTTTATAAAGATATTTATTTTGATTCTATGAATGATGGTAAATCTGTAAATATTTTACACGTTGGCTCGTATGACGATGAAAACTCTTCTTTTGAGAAGATGGACTTATTCTGTAAGGAAAATGGATTGACTAGGAAATATGATTGGCATAGGGAGATTTATTTGAATAATTCTAATAGAACTGAGAAGAGTAAATTGAAAACTATTTTAAGATATTGTATAAAATAAATCAAAATTTACCGAATATCTATTTTAAGAGCAGCAAAGAGTATATAGACAAAATCTTCTCCAGGCTTCGACGTGTGTGTGAGTAATATGCTTTGTTGTATTTAAAATACACGTCTGCAGATTGTCGAGTGATTTTGTCTATATACTCATATGCTGTAGCTTATAAATAGCTTTGTAAAGTTTTGATTTAATCATCCTTTAGCAAGCTAGTAAATTTATAACATATTAAAGCAAAAAGACTTGTTGAAAATATTACATCGGTTATCCTTAGGTTCTGCTCAAATCGAATTTTATAGGGATGATATCTAACTTAGTGGATTGAAGTGCATAGACAAAACTCTCTCGACAATCTGGAGACGTGAGGTTGATTTACAACAAAACAATTTACTTATACACACGTCGAAGCTGGAGAGGAGTTTGTCTATGACTTCAATCCCTGAGAGATATTAACGTATAAATTTTGATTTATCTCTTTTTATAAACATTCTTAGGATAGTAATCCTTCTCTATTTTCATAACAAAATAGACCATAAGCCAAATTGTTTCAAAAACAGTACCAATAATAGGAATAAACACCAAAAGCATATTCTTATAGAAAATACTCGGTATCAGCGGTATCCCTATCAAAATAAACACTACTCCATAAATGATAAATAATCTTCCAACTGCTTTATTAAATCCTCTAACATCTTCAATTTCTGGAATTTCAATATTCGCCCAGAATCCTACTTGTTTCTTAGACATATAATCGTAAATTCCTATCCCTACAAACAACAATCCACAGATTACCCAAATAACAAAGCCCATTATTTCCATATCTATCACCCCTTTTAGGTTTAAATATCTTATTCTATAGAATTTATAATCGCTCTAGCAAAATCAATCAATAACTTAGATTTTTCACCAAAGTTATTTTCATCTATATCGACTTTTCTAATACAAATATCCATTATATTTTTTTCATAATCAGAACAAACATCTCTAACTTTCTCAAAATCAGACTTTCTTCTAAGATATATCCCCTCATCTAAAAATAACTTCGCCTGAATTGTAAAGAAAGCCATTTTATAAAGAACTTTTAACATCTCTATATCCTTGGCATGAAGATAATTATGCGCAGCAGAATGATAAATCATACAAGCACTATCTCTTACTGATTTATTTATATCATCTATAGTTACCTTTTCTATTATTTCATCTAAACTACCATAAATAGAAACTGTGTCCATACAGAACTGAAATAATTCGCACTTATTCCAATTACTTATCTCATCATATCCAGATACAAAACCGCATAAAAGATCTCTATTTTCTATGTTTTTAACACAATTCTCATATCTAACTAAATCTTCAAATTCCATCTTATCTAGAATCATAACTACATCTATATCACTAGTTTCTCTAGCTTCATTTCTAGCTCGGCTTCCCTGAATTCCAACAAATTTTACTCTATCGCCAAACTCATCTACTACTATATCTTTATATCTTTCAATCCAACTTTTAGTCCAATCTGAAAGAAGTTCTCTATTTTCACTATATTTTCTATACATTTTTAAAATCGAAATTTCTTTAGCTTTCAAATCTATCACCTCTTTCAAATTAATAGCTTTTTAAATCAATCTATCTTCTATGTTTAGAATATTTCATATTAGAGTAGTCCCCTTCTCTTTTAGCTTTCTGCTCTTCTATTTCTATCTCTACTCTCTTTAAAAAATCCTGTAGTTCCAGATTAAATACTTCCGGTCTTTCTATTTGTAAATTGTGCCCAGCCATATCCACAACAGAAATACTGCATCTTTTGTAGTCTTCTGAAATTTTTAATAAATCTCTATAACCAACACTGTTATCCTGTCTTCCACATAGTATCGTAACTGGCTGATCAAATCTCATATTCTGTACTTTTTCATCAACATCAAATGGGAACCGGTAATTTCTACTAAGCTGATTTAAGAATTTAGAATCAGCTATTTTCAATCCACATAATATTTCATTCTTATATCTCTCATATGTGTACTCATTTACTATTACAGCATTTTTCATAAATTCCTTAAAATCTTCATCATCTTTATTTTCTTCATAGAATTTATCATCCATAAATTTTAGGTTGCTTCTGCTTATATCCATTTTGCTATAATCTGACAGTATAAGTGGACATATTAAAAACATTCCATATACTCTGTCCGTAAATCTAGACAATATCCCTCTTGTAAGATATCCTCCATAAGATTCTCCAGCAATCATAAATTTTTCTCCAGCAACTATTACAGAAATAAACTCGCAAAGCATATCCAAGATAGAGTTTGATGAGCTTATCCAACTTGCAGACTCTGATTTACCCATTCCTGGTAAATCTATATATATTCTTTTGTATCCATCATATTTTTCCATAACTGGCTCCATGCAGCCCTTCATAAGCTCTTTATCACATTCAAACCCATGAATCATGAAAAATGGGATACCTTCTCCTATACATTCGTAATGAATATTTATTCCTCTATAATTAAAATACATTGAAACTTTCCCCTTACCTCTTAAAATTAAAACCAAATTTAATAATTATAAAACTTACTTGCTCCAAGACATTAAAAATTCTACCTCATCGTTGTCCTCTTCTATATTTTTATCTACAACAACGAATCCTTCCATTTTGTAAAATTCTATTGCCCTTGTATTTTTCTCGTAAACACTAAGATTTAGTTCTTCTCTTTTCTCTTTGATAAAATCTAAAAGACTTTTTCCTATACCTTTAGATTTATTATTACCTTTCACAAATATTCCGGCTATATAATTTTCCATAAGACCTACAAACCCTTTAATTTCTCCGTCTTCCTCAAATACATATAGCTCGGCACTAGGCATCATCTCTTTTACCATATCAAAATTATTTCTCCAATAATTTTCATCGATAAAATTGTGAGCCTCTATGTTGGTATTTACCCAAATTTCCATTATATTATCCAAATCTTTTGATTTATATTCTCTTATATTATCTATTTTCATTCTTCCTAAATATCTCCTAAATTTTTTCTTTATTAATATTTTTTATATTTAAATAACAACAGTATCACTCTAATCTCTTTAATTATATCATTTGATATAGATTTTTACTATATATTCAGATTATTTTAGAAAGTATTTCATTTGAATTTTAAAATAAAAAAAAGTTAGGCATTACTTAAAACGCCTAACCTTTTTTCATTATTTATCTTTAATTTTTAAAATCAAAATTTTATTCCGTTATTAATCAGATTTATTTTGTCTTTTCTTGTGTATTATCTTACGCTGAAATGGACCTATCTTCTGCTCTTCATTTCTATCATATCGCCATATACTGGTGTAGGCATTCCGAATCCACCAGATACGTCAACAACCTGTCCTGTTGTGAATGCTCCATCATCACTAGCAAAGTATAATACTGTTCCTGCTATTTCTTCTGGAGTTGCCATTCTTTTTATAGGAGTATGTTTTAAGAAGAATTCTTTGAAATCATCACTTAAGTTGTCACTTACTGCATCAGTTGCTGTCATTCCTGGAAGTACAGCATTGCATCTTACGTTATCTCTAGCTGCATGAGTAGCTATTATTTTTGTTAAGTAGTTTATTGCTGCTTTACTTGTTCCGTAAGCTATCTGAGATATATCTGGGCGTATACCACCTACTGAAGATATATTTATTATGCTTCCTCCACCGTTTTTAGCCATATGAGGTATTACAGCCTGAGAAGTTATAAATACACTTGCTAAATTTAAATCTATAGTTTTTATAAATGTTTCATATTCAGTTGCTTTTATATCTAAGTCTTTTTTAGGATTAGATGTACCAAAGTTGTTAACTAATACGTCTATTCTTCCTTCTTTTGCTATTACTTCATCTACCATAGTCTGATATGATTCTTTTTCTGTTGCATCATTATACACTATATCTACTTTGCATCCTTCAGCATTTAATCTATCAGCCACACCCTGAGCTCTTTCTAGATTTCTTGCACCCATGTATACTTTTGCTCCTTCTCTTGCAAATCTTTCTACACAAGCAAGACCTATACCTCTTGTTGATGCTGTTATAAGAACTACTTTACCTTCTAATCTCATTTTAAAGTCCTCCTTAAATTGAAGTTATAATTTTTCGTGAAATAAAATCACTCTCATCTACAATTATACCCACTCCAATTAAGAGCTTAACGACAAATAATGACAAAATTAAAACAACTGAGATACCGTTTTCTATATATAATACAACAAATTTGTTAAATTATTAGTGTTAATATTCCATAAGTTGCAAATGCTACAATCCAAGCTAAAACGCACTGCCATACAACTACTCCAATTGCCCATTTTACACCTAATTCTCTTTTTATAGATGCTACTGCTGCAACACAAGGAGTGTATAATAGACAGAATACTAATAATGATCCAGCTCCAGCAGTTGTAAGTGTTTTTAATAATGCATCTGTGCTTCCGAAAAGAACTGTTAATGATGATACAACACTTTCTTTAGCTAAGAATCCAGATATTAGAGATGTAGTTATTCTCCAATCCCCAAATCCTACTGGAGTAAATATTGGAGCCATCATTCCTGCTATGTGAGCAAGTATACTCTGTTGTGAGTCGGCTACCATGTTGAAATTGTAGTCGAAGTTCTGTAAGAACCATATAACCATTGTTGCTAAGAATATTACTGTAAATGCTCTCTGTAGGAAATCTTTTGATTTATCCCATAGTAAGTGCATTATGTTTTTAGCTGCAGGTAATCTGTAATTTGGAAGTTCCATAACAAAAGGAACTGCCTCGCCTTTAAACATTGTCTTTTTCATTAATAATGCCATTAATATTCCAAGAGCCATTCCAAGTACATAAAGTCCTATCATTACTAATGCTCCATTATCTGGGAAGAATATCGCTGTAAAGAATGCATATATCGGTAATTTAGCTGTACAGCTCATGAAAGGTGTTAATAGTATAGTTACCTTTCTATCCCTCTCTGAAGGCAATGTACGGCTCGCCATAACCCCAGGAACAGTACATCCAAAGCCTATTAACATAGGTACTATACTTCTTCCAGATAATCCTAGTTTTCTAAGAAGCTTATCCATTATAAATGCAACCCTAGCCATATATCCACTATCTTCTAGGATTGATAAGAAGAAGAATAGTGTAACTATTATAGGTAGGAAACTAAGCACTCCACCTACACCGTTGAATATACCCTCTATTATAAGTGAGTGTAGTGCATCATTTACATTAGAATTTGTAAGGAATTGATCTACAACCTCTGTCAAAGAAGCTATTCCCATTTCCAATAATCCCTGTAAGAAACTTCCTATTACATTAAATGTAAGCCAGAATATTATTCCCATTATTCCTATAAATATCGGTATTCCTGTATATTTTCCTGTTAGAAACTTGTCTATTTCCTTACTTCTAACTCTTTCTCTACTCTCTTTTGGTTTTATAACCGTAGCATCGCATACAGATAGTATAAATTCAAATCTCATCTTAGCTATAGACGCAGATGCATCTAGTCCTGTTTCTTCTTCTATCTGTTTTACAATGTCGTTTAATATTCTTTTTTCTGTATCTGAAAGCTCAAGTTCTTCTAAAATTCTATTATCGCCTTCAACAATTTTTGTCGCAGCAAATCTAACTGGTATATTTTTTTCTTCTGCGTGGTCCTCTATTAAATGCATAACTGCATGTAATCCTCTGTGTAATTCCCCTTTTGGAGTACAGAAATCGTGTCTTAGAGGCTGTTCTTGGTATTTTGCAACGTGAACAGCGTGTCTAGTTAACTCATCTATCCCTTCATTCTTAGCTGCTGAAATAGGGACAACTGGCACACCTAGTAGCTCTTCTAAATCACTTACTAATACAGAACCGTCATTTTTCTTTAGCTCATCCATCATATTAAGAGCTACAACCATCGGTATATCTAACTCTAGTAGCTGCATTGTTAAATATAAATTTCTTTCTATGTTTGTAGCATCTAGTATATTTATTATTCCTTTAGGTCTATTATTTAATAAAAATTCCCTTGTTACTATTTCCTCGCTACTATATGGTGACATAGAGTATATTCCAGGTAAGTCCGTTATTAGAGTATTACTGTATCCTCTTATAACACCGTCTTTTCTATCTACTGTGACCCCTGGGAAGTTACCTACGTGCTGGTTTGATCCTGTTAACTGGTTAAATAATGTTGTTTTTCCACAGTTCTGATTTCCAACAAGTGCAAATGTAAGAACTTCATCGTCTGGTAGAGGATTTTCTGTTTTCTTATCGTGATATTTTCCGTCCTCACCATAGCCTGGATGGTCTTTCTCTATATTAAGAACTTTCTTTATCTTCATCTCTTCTAAGTTTTCATCTTTTTTAGCTCTATGGTGATGATTTTCTATTATTTCTATTTTTTCCGCATCTGCTAGTCTTATTGTCAGCTCATATCCATGAATTTTTAGCTCTATAGGATCTCCCATAGGAGCGTATTTAACAACACTTACTTCTACTCCTGGAATTAATCCCATGTCTAAGAAGTGCTGTCTTAACTGACCTTCTCCACCAACTGACACTATTTGAGCGCTTTTCCCAATTGGTAAATCTTTTAATGTCATACTTCCTTTTCCTTTCTAAATCTTTGACTTTTGTTGAATCTCTACTGCTATAATATATACCTTTTGAGAATTTTTTTCAACAAAAAAATCACACCTGTTACAGTGTGATTTTTAATCGGCAAGTGTGTATCCCTTTAATTAATTCTTTATTTTTACTTTATGGTTTTAATTTTTACTTTTTTTAGTTTTTATTTACAAGGTCTAAGCTTATATCTCCGTCAACTGTATACATTTCTAATGAATGTTTAGGATCTTTAGCTTTCCATACGTAAGAACTATTGCTTGAGTATTCATCTTCTGAAGTACTTCCACCTAAGTTCTGTTTAACTACACCAGCTGTAGTATCTGCATTTATACTCATATGATCTAAATCTTCTTTCATAAATTTAGCACTTAAATCACCTGTTGATGATTCTAAGACAGTTTTTCCTTCAAAATTGCTTTCTGTTGAGGTTATATTACCGTCAGATACTTCTACACCAGAATCTTTTATTAAACATCTAGTTAAATCTACATCACCTGAAGATAATTTTATTTTTAATTCTTTAGAATGTAAATCTTCAACAGTTATTTTCCCTGAAAGTAGGTCTATTTTTGTTTTCTTTAGTTCTGCTCCTTCTGGAACATATATTGTTATATTATTTTTAACTTCTTTTTTATCTGTTAATTCGTCTTTATTTGTGTCGGCATTGTCTTTTTTATCTTTGTCTGTTTTTTCTGTTTTAGTGTCTTTCTTTTCGAAGTCTCCTTCTTTATTTGAATCGTCTCTTCTCTTGTCTTTTATAATTAATTTATCCCCGTTATCGCCTTCTGTTTTATAAACAAGAGGATCCTTTCCATTTTCACCTTCAAAATTGTAAGACATATAGAATTTGTTGTCTTCTGATCTTTTTATATTTATATTTGCGTCTAGTACATCAGCTTTGATTTCTTTTAAATCATTTAAAGCTATGTGGTCATCAGAATATTCTTTTAAGTCTTCAGTTTTTTCTTCTTTTTTTAGACTAGGTTCGTCTGAGTGGTCTTTCCCGAATTTATCTCTCATTCCGTATCCTACAGCCCCTATAATACATATTGCACAAACTATTGCTACAGCTTTTTTGTTCATAACTATCATCCCTTTTCAGTATAATTTTATGCTTGTTATTCAATACCCCTGTTTTAAAGCTATGTAAGTTATTATATTTCATATAGAAACTTTACTGCACAAGCTGCCGACACATTGAATATAACGCTCAAGCTATATATAGTCAACAAGGTTTCTTGTTTTATCATTTAATTCTCAAATAAAATACACACTAAATTCTAATAGCTTTTTGTATATAGTATTTATATTTT
>SAMEA3387476__coassemble_2776_pt1 | contig 7514 bp, 6 predicted proteins | sample SAMEA3387476__metabat2_low_PE_029 | metagenome-assembled genome bin SAMEA3387476 (sample SAMEA3387476) | Felis catus | biome: Faeces | place: United Kingdom | collected 2012
GGTGCTATAATAGCTATACTATTTGCAGTATTTGCTAACTGGACAAATCCATTTACAGCATTACAGCTTCTATTCATAAACCTTGTAAATGACTCACTTCCAGCAATAGCACTAGGATTTGAACCAACAGAAAGAGGAACAATGAAGAGAGCTCCAAGACCAGCAAATGAAGGTATATTAGCTGATGGAACAATGCAGCGTGTAGTATTTAGAGGTATTGTAATAGGTATAGTTACAATAATAGCTCAGTACATAGGAATGCAGGTATCTCCAGAATTTGGTGTAGCAATGGCATTCACAACATTAATATTTGCAAGAACATTACAGACAATAGCAAGCCGTTCAAACGTAGATCCTGCAGTTAAAATAGGATTCTTCTCAAATAAATACATTATAGGTGCTATGGTAGTATGCTTCTTATTATATTCAATAGTATTAATACCAGCAGTAAGACCAATATTCTCAATACCACTAGCATTTGGTATGCAGGAACTTGGAATATGTATAGGACTTGCATTAATATCAACTCTTGTAATGGAAGTTGGTAAAATATTTATAAGAAAATCAGTTAAATAATTTAGTAAATAGAAAAATCCACAACGAAAAAATAGGAAGTATTTGACTTCCTATTTTTTTGTTAAATAAAACAGTTTGCTTAAGTTTATTGAAGTATTTTAGATAATAAGATATAATGGTAGGAGTAAAAAATATGTATATAGGTGAGGGGAAAAATGAACAGAAAAGATTTACTTCAAAAAATATTAGTATTCAAAAGAAATCTATCATTTACTTATTACAAATTTCTTTCGACTCCACATGAATATTATCCAGGTGAAAAAATGCATATGAGGGAAGTGCATGTTATAACAGAAATAGGTGAAGGTGGCTTGGATAATATCAGTGAACTAAGCGAGAGGCTGAATATAACTAAAGGTGCAGTTTCTCAGTATCTAAAAAAATTAGAGAAAAAAGGGTTCATAGAAAGGGTACAAGAAAGCGAAGATAAAAGACAGTATTCTGTTAGATTGACTGAAAAAGGAAAAGAACTCGACAAAATACATACTAAATACGATGAAGAACAATATGCAAAAGCATGTCCTTTCTTTAATGAATTTACAGAAGAAGAACTAGAACTTATCTGTAGATTTGAAGCAAGATTTGCTGAATTTGGTGAAGAAATGCTAAAATACGAAAAAGATGAAAATTCTGATTGGGGAAAGAACTACATCTAAATTAGTAGTATTGACAAAAGAATAGTAAAAGATTATTATAAAGATAGTTTAGTGACTAAATGATATAGTTGTAATTTACAATATCGTAGTACTGAACTATTTTTTTGAAATATAGTTTAGTAACTAAAATAAAAATAGAGGTGATAATTTTGGTATATTCAATATACTTTAGTCCAACAGGTGGAACAGAAAAAGTTGTAGAAACACTAGCTTCTGTTTGGGAAAGTCATGAAAAAATAGATTTAACTCCACTTAAAGCTAAATCTAATAAAGAGTTTAAAGAAGAAGATGTATGTTTAATAGCTGTACCTTCTTATGGAGGAAGAGTGCCAGCAGTTGCAGTGGAAAGAATTTCTAAATTAAAAGGAAATAATGCAAAAGCAGTTGCAGTTGTTGTATATGGTAATAGAGATTACGAAGATACTATGTTAGAGCTACAGGAAGTATTAGAAAATTGTGGCTTTAGAGTAGGTGCTATGGTTACAGCAATAGCAGAACATTCTGTAGAAAGAACTGTTGCTGCAAATAGACCGGATTCAAAGGATATAGATGAATTAACAAAATTTGCAAAAGAAATAAAAGAAAAATTTAATTCAGGTGATATAAACACAGAATTAAAACCAAAGGGAAATAAACCATACAGAGAATATAATGGTATACCTTTAAAACCAAAAGGATCTAGTGCATGTAATGGATGTGGAGTATGTGCCACAGTTTGTCCCGTGGGGGCAATTTCTAAGGAAAATCCTAAAAAAGTAGATAAATCAAAATGTATTTCTTGTATGAGATGTATAAAAGCATGTCCATCTAATGCTAGAAAGGTAAATCCTGTAATGAAAGCAGTAGCTGGTAAAAAACTTAAAAAATCATGTTCTGATAGAAAAGAAAATACTCTTTTAATATAAATTATATTTAATAAAGGCAAGATAATAACTTGTAAGTATGATGATAAAATAATTTGTCATATAAAATTAGTTATTTATTTTGCCTTTATTTTTTTGATTTACAATAGAAATAAAATGTAATATAATTGAATTTATATAGTTTAACGAAAATTGAGAAAATTTAAATTGAAAGTTAGACTAATTAATAAAATAAAAATACCAATTTAAACGAATAAAGTAGAAAAAACTAAACCGAAATTTATCAAAATAGGAGGAGATTTTTATGAAATTGTGGGGAGGGCGCTTTAGAAAGTCTGAAAACAAATTAATGGAAGAATTTAACCAGTCTTTCGGATACGATAACGTTCTTTATAAAAAAGACATTGAAGGAAGTTTAGCACATGTATATATGCAGGTGAAATGCGGACTTTTAACAGAAGAAGAAGGAAAGGCTATAACTGATGGACTTGTTGGAATACTTGAGGACATAGAGAGTGGAAAACTACCACTTGATGGAAACTACGAAGATATTCATACATTCACAGAGGCTAATCTTATAGAAAGAATTGGAGAAACAGGTAAGAAATTACACACTGCAAGAAGTAGAAATGACCAGGTAGCTGTAGATATGAGATTATATGCAAAAGAAAAAGGTGCAGAAATAGCAGATCTTACAGCTATGTTAAAAGATACAATAAAAGCAAAAGCTGATGAAAATCCATGCATAATGCCTGGATACACTCATTTACAGAGAGCGCAGGTTGTAACATTTAAGCATCATCTAATGGCATACCATAGTATGTTCTCAAGAGATGAAAAAAGACTTAGAAATGCTCTTGAAATATTAGATGAATGTCCTTTAGGATGTGGTGCATTAGCAGGAACAACTCACGATATAAATAGAGAAATAACTTCAGAAAAATTAGGCTTCAAAAAACCAGTAGATAACTTTATGGACGGTGTAAGTGATAGAGATTATTTACTTGAACTTATGTCAGATTTCTCAATAATAATGATGCACCTAAGTAGATTAAGTGAAGAATTAATACTATGGAGTTCACAGGAATTCAAATTTGTTGAAATAGACGATTTATATTCAACAGGAAGCTCAATAATGCCTCAGAAGAAAAATCCAGATGGTGCAGAACTTATAAGAGGTAAAACAGGAAGAGTATATGGAAACTTATTCTCACTATTTACAGTAATGAAAGGAATACCTCTAGCTTATAATAAAGACATGCAGGAAGATAAAGAAGGATTCTTTGATAGTGTAAGAACTCTTGAAATGTGCTTAGAAATAATGGCTAGAATGATAGAAACTCTAAAAGTTAGAGATGATAACATGAAAAAAGCTGTAAAAGGTGGATTTTTAAATGCGACAGAAGTTGCAGATTATCTAGTTAAAAAAGGAACTGCATTTAGAGATGCACATGGAATCGTTGGAAATATAGTAATCTACTGTGAAGACCACGATAAAGCAATAGAAGAATTAACATTAGAAGAACTAAGTCAGTTCTCAGATGTATTTGATGAAGAAATATATGACTTCATAGATTACGAAAACATACTAAACAAAGGAATTAAAAAGAATTTAAAATAAAAAAATGGCTGTTGCATATTTTGCGACAGCCATTTTAAATTTTATGATTTATTTTTTCTTGTTTTTCCTGTATCTTTTTTTATAGTTTTACTTTTAGAACCACTTGATTTCTTCTTTTTCTTCATCTGAGCCTTTTGTTTTCTCTTATATTTTTTATAGTATTTTCTAATCAGCTTATAAATAAAGAAAATTAAAAATGCCACGATAGCAACTTTTAGAATAGTTAAAATAACTTTAAATAAAGTATTTTCAGTTATAACAGCAAACTTGCTAGTAACATCATTTTTAGCAACTAAATCAATAGTTTTAAACTTTTCTCCGTTTATATATATATAAAACTCTCCAACCTTATCTCCGGCGCTTATTGGAAGAGAAGTATCCTGTAGATCTGTTTTGAATGTAAATTCGTCTGTAACAGTTTGCCCTTTAGGAAGAACTACTGAGTAGCTTTCTTTTGGCTGATACATAAGTTTTTTCTGAGTAGAGAACCACTTTCTCTTAGTATCTACGTAGTCAGCTTTATCCATTATTGTAAATGAATCGTAGTTTTCAAATCCATAGTCTATTAATGTTCTAGAATCTACATAAATTCCATCATTAGTTGAATTAAACACTGCAGATATAATTCTCTGATTATCTTTAACAGCGCTTGTTAAAAGACATTTACCAGCAGCATTTGTAAACCCTGTCTTTATACCATCTACAATATCGTATTTTATATCTATTCTCTTACCTTTATATGTTATTTTCTGATGAGAAGTAAGGAATTTGTTAGAGTTTGTATAAACTCTTTCGTGAGGATACTGTTTAGTAGGCTTGAATTTTACTGATTTAGTGGCTACGATTTCTCTAAATACTGAATCAGACATACATTTTCTAGCTATTAAAGCCATATCCTTTGCAGTTGTGTAGTGGTTATCGTCAGGCAATCCATTTGGATTGTTGAAGTGTGTACCAGTACAACCTATAGCTTCTGCCTCTTTGTTCATTAAATCGGCGAATTTTGGAATTGATCCACTTACATACTCAGCTAAAACATAAGCTACATCATTACAAGAATGAACCATTAGAGCTGTAAGTAGTTCTTTTACTGTGAAAGTTTCCCCTTTTTTAAGGAACATACTAGACGGCTCTATGTAAGGAAGGTTGCCAATAGTTATTTTTTCGTTTAAATCTGGAACATGTTTTATCACCAAATAAGCAGTCCATGCCTTTGTAGTAGAGGCTGGATAAATTTTTACATTTCCATTTTTCTGATAAAGAACTTTACCAGTTTCATAATCCATTAAAACAGCACTTTTAGCTTCTAAATTTACTACCTTTTGATCAGCAAATACACTTCCTATTGATGTAAAAACTGATGCAAAGACTAATAAGAAGGCTATTAATACTGAAGATATTTTTTTCATTTAAAAAACCTCCGAAAATTTCAAATATACTTTTTTAGTATAACACAGTTATGTCAATAATAGAAATGAAAGGAGTGATAAGAATGGAAAAAAATAAAAAAACATTTATCTTCGCAGCGATTGTGATAGGACTTTGTGCAATAGCTGGAGTAAAAATTTTTGAAAGTGAGGGAAATGCAAGATATGAGATTACTCAGAGTGAAGATATTCAAAAGGAAAGCAGTGATTCAAAAGAAAGTTCTAGTATAAATCAAAATGGAAATTCACAAAGCACTAATAGTACAGAAGTTACTGTATATATAAGTGGTGCAGTAAAAACAGAGGGAGTTGTGACTATGAGCTCTGAAGATAGATTATCTGATGCTATAAAGGTAATGGGAGGAATTATTGCAGGTGCAGATATGAATGCTATAAACCTTGCAGAAAAGTTAGTTGATGGAAAACATTATGTAATACCAAAACAAGGAGAGCAAATTCCTGTGGATGTAAATGCTGGAGGAGGTACTAGTGGAGCTGCACAAACATCAGGAGGAAATGCACAGGGTCAAGGTGGACTTGTGAATATAAACACTGCAACACTTGAACAATTGGATACACTTCCTGGAGTTGGAGAAGCTACTGCAAACAAAATAATAACCTATAGAGAAGAAAATGGTGGATTTAAAAGTATAGAAGACTTAAAGAATGTGAAGGGAATAGGAGATAAAAAATTTGAGGATATGAAGAGTAGTATATGCGTATAAAGGATTAAATTCAAAATAGACTATTGTAAATATAGAATAAGTCTATAGTTTTTTTATTCAAATATGAAGATTTTATCTATTATAAGATATGTAAAAAGTATTGTAAGAAAAAGATATTTATTAAAAATATAAGATAAATCAAAAATAAAATTAAAAAAATAAATTTATTAAAAAATTCAAAAAAGCTAGTTTGATTAAAAAAATCAAGCTAGCCTTTTATTTTGGGGAGAAACGTTAATTAATTATATATAAAACGTAAAAAATATGTTAATATAAGAGTGCACAGTTATTAAAAAAAACGATAGATATAAATAAAAAAACAATAGATGCCTTAAATAGAATTTGAAGAAAAGAAAAATATAAATAACGAAAAAATTTACAAACAGGGGGGAATTAAAAATGGCAAAAGAATATAAAAGACTAACAGAAATGACATCAGCAGGAGGGTGAGCTGCTAAAATAGGGCCAGAGGTTCTGGCAGATGTATTATCTCAGCTACCAAAAAACGACAACGAAAAAGTAGGAAACTTATTAGTAGGATTAGATACAGCAGATGACGCTGCAATATACAAATTAGATGATGAAAAAGCTCTAATACAGACATTAGACTTCTTCACTCCAATGGTAGACGATCCATATATATTTGGACAGATAGCAGCAGCAAACTCATTATCAGACATATACGCAATGGGTGGAGAACCAATAGTTGCAATGAACATAGTTTGCTTCCCATCTTGCCACGATATGCAGGTACTTGCAGAAATATTAAAAGGTGGATTTAGTAAAGTTAAAGAAAGTGGTGCATTATTAGTTGGTGGACACACAGTAGATGATAAAGAACCAAAATACGGATTATCTGTATCAGGATTAGTTCATCCAGACAGAGTACAGGCTAACTCAACTGCTAGACCAGGAGATAAATTAATACTTACTAAACCAGTAGGAACAGGAATACTTTCAACAGCAATGAAAGAAGACTTAGTATCTCAGGAAGTAGTAGACAAAGTAATAGAAACAATGGTACATCTAAACAAATATGCTGCTATGAGTGTTAATAAATTTGAAGTACATTCAATAACAGATATAACAGGATTCGGATTATTAGGACATGCTATGGAAATGGCTAAAGCATCAGATGTAACAATAGAGATAGATTCTAAAAATGTACCTATATTAGATGGTGCAATAGAAATGGCTGAAATGGGTATAGTTCCATCAGGAGCATACAACAATATGGGATACATACAGGACGATGTTATGAAGGATGAAAGTGTACCAGAAAGCATAGAAGACTGTTTATACGACCCTCAGACATCAGGAGGATTACTTGTTGCAGTTAGAGCTGACCAGGCAGATGATATAGTAAAAGACATGCTTGCTAACGGTTCAATAGTTGCAGAAGTAATAGGTGAAGTTAAAGAAAAATATGAAAACGGAAAATACATACATGTGATATAATCAAATAAGGGAAAACAATATCTAATAAATATCAAAAAGAAAGAGTGGTCAGGTTGAATAAAAAAGAATTATTTAAAATGCTTCCTTCAGTAGATGAAGTATTATCACAGAAAGAAATAGAAGAATTAATAGAAAAATATCCAAGAAGTATAGTTCTTGAATCTATAAGGGAAGTAATAGATATAAAT
>SAMEA3387476__coassemble_2996_pt1 | contig 6869 bp, 8 predicted proteins | sample SAMEA3387476__metabat2_low_PE_029 | metagenome-assembled genome bin SAMEA3387476 (sample SAMEA3387476) | Felis catus | biome: Faeces | place: United Kingdom | collected 2012
GATAGCAGATGAGCTAGTTAAGAACAACGTTTCATACAATTCAGTAATACTAGTAAACTCAGATAAATCAATGGCTGATGGACTTTCAGCAGCATCATTATCTGGAAAGAAAAATGCTCCAATACTACTAGTTAAAAGAGACAGTATCCCTGCTGAAGCTATGGCTAAAATAGAAAAAGCTAAGAATGTCTACATAATAGGTGGAGAAGGTGCAATTTCTAAAAAAGTAGAAAATCAGTTAAAAGGAAAAAATATAACTAGAATATCTGGAAAAGATAGATACGAAACATCAGCAAAAATAGCTAATATGCTTGGTGGATACAAGATGGCATTTATAGTTAATGGTGCGAAAGGTGAAGCAGATGCAATGTCTGTATCATCAGTTGCAGCAAAATACGGTGCTCCAATATTATTAACTAATGGAAAAACTTCTACACATCCTGTAAAAGCAGGAGTTAGCTACTTTGTAATAGGTGGTAGAGGTGTTGTATCTAATCAATTAGCGGATAAATACAATGCAGATAGAATTGCGGGTATTGATAGATATTCAACAAACAGAAAAGTAATCGACGAATTCTACTATGATTCTAAAAAAGTATACTTTGCAAAAGGGGATACTTTAGTAGATGCACTAACAGCGTCATTACTAGCAAAAGATAATGGTATGGTATTAGTATCTAAAAATGCAAACCATAAAAAGTTAGAAGGAAAAGAAGCTGTTCAGGTTGGAGGAATGGACTTCGAAATAAGCTTTGAATAAAAAATAAATTAAAATGCTACTGTGATTAATTTCATGGTAGCATTTTTTTGTTGAAACAATTTTAAAAACTTTTCCAGCATTTTATAATTGTTGTCACAAGATGCTTTTTAATCAGCCGTATATTTTGTGTAATCACAAATTAATTTGCATCGACAATTCTGCAAGCGCCTCGCAACTGCTAAATGTGTTACATAAAAGTGCGAGGCGCTGAAGCCTGGAGAGCAAATAATTGTGATTGCGCAAAATAGGCTGTTAAAAAGAAATTGTGATAACTTTTATTGACATATGTCATAAACAGAGTATAATTATAGTTGTAAGTGACATATGTCGATAACTTAGGAGGTGTTTTATGTCTAGACCAATTAAATGGAGAAATGTATGCGGACTTCCAGAAAATGAGAGATTTGGACCGATAGATGCTCCTGAATCAGAAAGAAAATTTATAACGATGACTGTAGATGAGTATGAAACAATAAGATTAATAGATCTTGAAGGTTTTAATCAAACTCAGTGTGCAGAGCAGATGAATATAGCAAGAACTACAGTGCAGGGAATTTACACAAGTGCTAGAAAAAAACTTGCGGAATCTCTTGTAAATGGTAGTGTTTTAGTTATAAAAGGTGGGGAGTACGTTCTTACAGAAGGCTCAGAAATGAGCTGTATGCGAGGATGTAAGAAATGTAGAAAAAGAAAGATGATGGAAAAAGAACATCAAGAAAAATAAAATAAAGGACGTGTAAAATTATGAGAATAGCTATACCAGTAGACGAAAAAAATATAGATTCAGAGGTTTGTATATCATTTGGACGTACAACATACTTCCTAATATATGACACAGAAAATGGAAATGAAGAAATTTTAGATAATAGTGCAATAGCAGAATCAGCAGGTGCAGGAATTAAGGCGTCTCAGACAATAGTAGACGCTGAGGTTGAAGTTTTATTAACACCAAGATGCGGTGAAAATGCAGCCGAAGTTCTTGAAGCTGGAGAAGTTAAAATGTATAGAACATTTAAAGGAACTGCAAGAGAAAATATAGAAGCTTTTAAAGAAGGAAAATTAGAGGAATTAACTGAAATCCACGCTGGATTCCACGGACATGGTGCAAACTAGTATGAATATAGCAGTACTTAGTGGAAAGGGTGGAACAGGAAAAACCCTTCTTTCAGTAAATATGGCTGCAACATCAAAATCAGCTACTTACATAGATTGTGATATTGAGGAGCCAAATGGATATTTGTTCTTTAAGCCAGAAGAAATTGTAGAAGAAAATGTATCTGTAAAAATTCCTGAGGTCGATAAAGAACTTTGTAGTGGTTGTAGAAAATGCGTGGATTTCTGCAAATTTAATGCACTTGCATTTATAAAAAAGGCGCCGATTGTGTTTGGAGATATTTGCCATTCATGTGGTGGTTGCTCGCTACTATGTCCAGAAAATGCAATTACTGAAAAAGATAAAGTAATAGGAAAAATAGAAAAAGGAAAATCTCAAGGAATGGATGTATACACAGGAATTTTGAATACTGGCGAGGTGTCGGGAGTTCCTATAATAGAGAAATTGCTTGAGGAAAATAGAAAATCTTTTAGTAATGGAGAGGTTTCTAATAATATAGAAGGAAACGAAAAACTTTCTATTATAGATTGCCCTCCAGGAAGTGCATGCATAGTAATGGAAAGTATAAAAGATGCTGATTTTTGTGTGTTAGTTGCTGAGCCGACAGCATTTGGAGCACATAACTTAGAAATGGTGTATGAGCTAGTTAGTTTATTTGGTAAACCATTTGGAGTAGTGCTAAATAAATGCTTAGATGGAGAAAATCCATCAGAAGAATTCTGCAAAGAAAAAGGAATTAAAATTCTTGGAAGAGTTCCTTTTGAAAAAGAACTTGGAGGATTAAATTCAAATGCAAAAATAGCAGCTAGAGAAAGTGAAAGATACAATAAATTGTTTAAAAATATACTTGAAACAGTGAAAGGAGAGGTGCAACATGAAAGAGCTTCTTATACTGAGCGGTAAGGGTGGAACTGGAAAAACTACTGTAGCTAGCTCATTTATAAAGCTTTCAAATACAAAAGCTTATGCTGATTGTGATGTAGATGCTCCAAACCTTCACCTTGTAGCAGGTAAAAAAACTGAGCCTAAGAAGGAAGCTTACTATGGACTTCCAAAGGCAGTAATAGATCAAGATAAATGCATCCAATGTGGGAAATGTATGGAAAACTGTAGATTTGACTCTATAATGGAAAAAAATGGAGAGTTTTCTGTAAAGAAATTTGGATGTGAGGGATGTGGCGTATGTGAATATGTATGTCCTTCAAGTGCAATAACAATGCAGAAATCAGCTGCGGGAGATACTATGATTTACAAAGATGAAGATAGAGTATTTTCAACAGCTAAGTTGTACATGGGAAGTGGCACATCTGGAAAACTTGTCACAGAAGTTAAGAAAAATATGAGAGATAATGTAGCTGATGATGTAGAAATCGCTGTTATCGACGGATCTCCAGGAATTGGATGTCCTGTAATAGCTTCTCTAAACGGTGTGGATGCACTTCTTATAGTTGCAGAGCCTTCTATTTCTGGGATGAGCGATATGAAAAGAATTATAACAACTGCAGCGAGATTTAGAGTAAAAACTGCTGTATGTGTAAATAAATTCGATACTAATATAGAAAATACAAATAAAATAGAAGAATTCTGTAAAGAAAATAATATCTCTCTAGTAGGGAAAATTCCTTATGATAAAGAGGCAGTTAAGGCGATAAACAGTGGAAAAACTATAGTTGAAGTGGATTGCCCTTCTGGAAATGCTGTTAGAGAGGTATATAAAAAGGTTGTTGATATGCTTTCTGAAGAAACGGAGAAAGTTTCTAAAGGGAAGGATTACGAAAACGTAATAACATTATAAAATATTAATTGTAGTATATTATGAAATATTAATAATATAAAATATTTTGGGAAAAGAGATGTTAAACTATGATAATAAAAACACTTTGCGAGAACACATCTGTAAATGAAGATATAAAGGCTGAGCATGGGCTTAGTTTTTATCTTGAGCTAAATAATGGAAGAAAGCTTATGATAGACACAGGTCAGACAGACTTATTCTATGAAAACGCTGAAAAAATGGAAGTAGATGTATCTGACGTGGAATGTCTTGTGATTTCACATGGGCATTACGACCACGTTGGAGGATTGAACAAATTCCTTGAAGTGAATAAAAAAGCAAAGGTTTATGTACACGAGCTTGGATTTGACGATTATTTTTCTAAGAGCAGCGGAGAAATAAAATACATTGGAATGGATAAAAACCTTGCAGAAAATCCTCAAATTGTAAAAACTAAAGGTATATTTGAAGTTGATGAAGATATTAAATTATTCTCAGATGTAGCACACGAAACTCCATTACCTGCTTCAAATTCAGGTCTTTTTATGAAAGAAAATGGAGAAATAGTTCAGGATAAGTTTTTACATGAGCAAAATACAATTATAAAAGAAGATGGGAAGTACGTCCTATTTACAGGATGTTCACACAATGGAATAGTTAATATACTAAAACAGTTCTATAAAAATGAAGGAAGATACCCAGATTTCGTGATAGGAGGATTCCATTTCTCTTGGAAAAATGCAGACGCAGATGCAGATTTTAGCTATGTAGATGAAGTAGGAAAATTCCTATTAGAAACAGGAGCTAAGTTCTACACAGGTCATTGCACAGGAATTCCAGCCTATGAAAGACTTAAAGAAATCATGGGTGATAAGATTGATTATTTAGCCTCAGGATCTGTTGAGACTTTATAAATAAATAATTTAAATTCAGTCGCAAATTTAAGACGTTATTATATGGAGGTATTTGAAATGTTAAAAATAGCAGTAGCAAGTGAAGAAAAAATGGTAGCAGGACACTTTGGTCATTGCTCAAACTTCAATATATTTGATGTTGAAGACGGAAAAATAGTGAAAGAAGAATCAATAGCAAACCCAGGACATAAACCAGGATTTTTACCTAATTTCTTAAATGATATGGGTGTTAAAGTTGTTATATCTGGTGGTATGGGCGGTGGCGCCATAGAAATATTCAATGAAAAGAATATAGAAGTTATAACTGGTGCAACTGGTGAAGCTAAAGCTGCAGTAGAAGCTTATGTAGCTGGAAACTTAAAATCAACTGGAAGCGTATGTAACAAACATGAACATCATGGAGAATGCGGAAATCATTAATGAGAGAGAGGCTGTTGCAAGGATTTGCAGCAGCCTTTTTTGAGGGCTTTGAACAACATATTAATTCCCTTCCAGGCTTCGGCGTGGTGTGTAATATATGGTTTGTTGAAAAACAATCTCACGCCTGCAGATTGTCAGTGGAATTTAATATGTTATTCAAAAGCCCAAAAGGTTACTTGCAAAATCCTTGCTAACAGCCATCATCTTATTTGCTGATTTCTAATATAAAGAATAAGTTTATAAATGGTATAATTAGGGTATATAATGAATATGTTAATGAAATAGTAAATTTATGAAATTTGTTTTATATGGAGGGATACGATATGTTAGAAGTAGGTACTAAGGCACCAAGTTTTACATTACCAGATCAGAATGGGGATATGCATAGTTTAGCGGACTATAGAGGAAAGAAGGTTCTTTTATATTTCTATCCAAAAGATAATACACCTGGTTGTACTAAACAGGCTTGTGGGTATAGTGAGAGAGCACCTAAGTTTGAGGAAAATGGTGTTGTTGTTCTTGGAATTAGCAAGGATAGTGTGGCATCACATAAGAGATTTGAAGAAAAACAGGGACTTTCTTTTACAATTCTTTCAGATACAGAGTTAGAAGCAATACAGGCTTATGATGTTTGGAAAGAAAAGAAGAATTTTGGAAAAGTTTCAATGGGTGTTGTGAGAACTACTTATCTTATAGATGAGGAAGGGGTAATCATTGAAGCGAATGGCAAGGTAAAAGCTGCTGAAGACCCAGAAAAAATGTTGAATTTAGTAGAAAATATGTAATTAGATAAAAATATTGTAAGTAAATATACTATAAATTAAGTTAAAAAGCATAAAAAAGGAACAAGAGAAGTAACTGTATAAGTCATTCTATTGTTCCTTTTTATATTATTCTATTTCTTTAAATCCGTTTCCTAATACTTCATGAACATCTGTAACGATTAAGAACGCTTTTGGATCTATTCTTTTTACTAATTTTTTAAGTCCATTTTCCTGTCTTTTATTATTAAGCACAACAAGGAATAAGTCTTTATTCTGGTTAGTGTATCCACCTCTTGCATTTATTATAGTTAACCCTCTATCAAGTTCACTAGTTATTGCAGATCTTAGTTCTTCTTCTTTTTCGCTTATTATGAAGAATGCTTTTGAACTTTCAAATCCTTCCATTACTATGTCGGCGATTTTAACTATTATGAAAAGTGCTAATCCTGAATAAAGAGCAGTTTCTATACTTCTGTTTACTATACCAGCTGAGATAACTACCATACCATCAAGGCAGCTCATAAACTGAGTTGGTTTTAGGTTAGGGAATTTTTTACTAAGTATAAGTGCTATTAAATCCGTTCCACCAGTTGAAGCATCAACTTTGAACATTATACCTAGTGCAAGTCCGATAAGTACAGCACCTGCTATAGCTGATAGTAGTGCGTCGTGTGTTAAATTCATACGAGATAGTCCATCAGTAGCCTGAACCATAAATGAGAACAGTAAAGTACCGAAAAGAGTTTTCATTGAGTTTTTAACACCCATTATTTTGAAAGTAAGTAGAACAAGTGGCACACCTATGATAAGCATTATCACAGATACTGGTATTCCAGTAACTTTGTTTAAAACTACTGATAGCCCACTTAATCCACCAGGAGCTATTGTATGAGGTTTAAGGAATGCGTTTATCCCAACACTCATTGATATACATCCTAAAATAAGACCGAAAAATTCTAGTATTGCTGATTTTTTACTTTCTTGCATTTTCTTCCTCCTAAATATTAAATTTTCTCTTAAATAACAATATCATTATAACATAAATGTCAGAATAATAATATTCTAAAATTAAAATATTATGGCTAATTTTTATAAAAAAATAAAGGAATTATCTATATATACT
>SAMEA3387476__coassemble_3097_pt1 | contig 6616 bp, 7 predicted proteins | sample SAMEA3387476__metabat2_low_PE_029 | metagenome-assembled genome bin SAMEA3387476 (sample SAMEA3387476) | Felis catus | biome: Faeces | place: United Kingdom | collected 2012
TACATAAGTTTTCCACAGTTTTAAATTATTATAATTTCCTTAGGAATAAAAAAATCGGTAGGTTATATTTCCTACCGATTTTTCTTGTTTTCAGTTTATTATTTTTCATAAAAATTTACATATCCATTTCTTTCTGTATAAGCATTATTGATGTTCTAACAATTACTAATATTTTGTCTAAAAATTCATCTACATGCATAGATTCATTATTTAAAAGCCATCGCTCAACTGCACACAAAATAGCATCAGTTAAAAAATCTACTGTAAATTCATCTACCTTTATATCATCCTGGTTTATATGTGAACCCAACAAATATCGTATTCTTTGTTTAACTAAGGGCTGTATATATTGCCAGAAATGATCTGAAAATGAGTTTTGTCCTTTAATCATTAATGCCTTTTGATAGAACTCTCTATTATTGTAAAAATAGTTACACATTTTTTCTATTAATAAAATTCTTTCATCATAGTTTTCTGTTAAATTCCGCTCAGTTGCGAATTTAGAAAACTCTGTGTCAAAAATCCAGTTTACCAAGTCGTATTTATCCTTGAAGTGATAATAGAAACTTTTTCTATTCATATCACATCCACTACAAATTTGAGTCACAGTTATTTTTTCAAACGGTACAGTTTTCATAATCTCTTTTAAAGAGTCTGCCAAAGCTTTTTTAGTTATATTAGAATCAGCCATTAAAAAACCTCCCTTACATCATCAAAATAATTTGTTTTACATAATTATACCAATAATAATACTATATCACATTATTCACTCTAAAAATCATTTTACTCTATCATATTTTCTTCTTTTATCCACATTTTCACATAATAATCCACCTATTTTACTAATGTTTGTGTGTTTTTCTTCATATTTATTGCAACTAATTTTTCTTAGTGTTAAAATTGACGCAAATATATTTGTAATTTATTATAATAAATATACTTTTTCATCAAATTATATTTTTATAATAAACATATTATCTATTTCAAAGGAGATGCATTTATGATGATGTATAAGACACACAAATTTGACCATAAAGTCGATGAAGATGTTATTTTCGCTTCTAAAGATTCAGAATTTATTTTACCAAAATATAAAATTCCAAAGGAACAATCTGACTCTAAGGCTATTTTAGAAATTGTAAAAGACGAGCTATTTTTAGACGGAAATGCCCGTCAAAATCTAGCTACCTTCACTCAGACTTATGAAGACGAGTACATCAAAGAAATAATGGAAATTGGAATGAATAAAAATATGATAGATAAGGATGAATATCCTCAAACTGCCGAGATTGAAAACCGTATAGTTTCTATGCTTGCAGATTTATGGAATTCTCCAAATGAGCTGACTTCAATAGGTACATCTACTGTTGGTTCTTCAGAAGCTTGTATGCTTGGAGGGCTTGCGATGTATCATCGCTGGAAAATGAAACGTATTGCAGAAGATAAAGATATAAGTAAACCAAACCTAGTTACAGGGCCTGTTCAGGTTGTCTGGGAAAAATTTGCAAGATATTGGGATATAGAGCTTAGAGAGATTCCAATGGAAGAAGGCAGATATTATATGGATCCCGACTCTATGCTTGAATATATAGATGAAAATACAATCGGTGTCGTTACAACTCTTGGACTTACATTTACTGGAGAGTACGAACCTATAGAAAAACTTTCTCACGCACTTGATAAGCTTGAAGAAAAGACTGGTTTAGATATAGATATGCACATAGATGCAGCATCTGGTGGATTTTTAGCACCATTCTGTGCACCTAAGATAAAATGGGACTTTAGACTTCCTAGAGTAAAATCAATAAGTGCATCAGGCCACAAGTTCGGACTTGCTCCTCTAGGATGTGGGTTTGTTGTTTGGCGTGATGTAAATGATCTACCTGATGATTTAATTTTCCACGTAAATTATTTAGGTGGAGATATGTCTGTGTTCCAACTTAACTTCTCAAGACCAGCTGGACCAATTATAGCTCAGTATTACCAGTTACTTAGACTTGGATTTGATGGATATAAAAAAGTACACATGAACTGCTACAAAACTGCCCAGTATTTAGCTAAAGAGATTGAAAAACTAGGTATTTTTGAGATAATTTTTGACGGAAATCCAAACAAAGGTATCCCTGCAGTTACATGGAGATTAAAAGAAGATGCAGAAGTTTCGTTTAATTTATATGATTTTGCGGATAAGTTGAGAAGTAGAGGCTGGTTGGTTCCTGCGTATTCTCTTCCAAAATACGCTGATAATGTAGTTGTTCAGAGAATTTTGGTTAGACAGGGATTTGGACTAGATATGGCTTCACTTCTTATGCAGGATATTAAGAGAACATTGAAGTATTTTGAAACTCATAGAGTTGTTTCTCATTTGAATGAGGAAGATGTTGCAAGTTTAAACCATACAGGAAGATAAAAATTAAGGGACTATTGCACGTTTTTACAATAGTCCCTTTTATAATTACTTTTTATTTTTTATTCAATTTTACTAACGATACAAAATAATCATTTAGAAGATTCCACGTCTTTTCATCTTCTTCAATAAACTTTGCTTTTTCTTTTATGTTACTTAATTCTGCTTCAATATAGTCATTTAAAACCTGAACTCTTGGAGATAGCCCCATTTCTGGTAATTTTTGTTTCATTTTTAATAGTTTATCCACTTCTGGTCTTATTGAATTCTCCAACTCAGATTCCATTAATTTAGAAAATAGCATCGGTGGTGGACATTCTTTATCTAAAATCCATTTAGCTGCTAGTATTGGTCTAAGTACATAAAAATACTTTTTAACTCTCACTTGCTCTACTTCCAGACTCAACTGCCATAATAATTTTTACATTTTCTTTTTCTTCAATTTCTTTTAGCTTGTTTTCTATAATTGTTTTCAATATAATCACCTCATTAATTTATACTACACTAGTTTTTTTAATACAAAATCTATTTTTTAGTTATAATTTTTTTAAATAGTTTACAGGCACACCTTCAACTAACCATACATTATTTTCTGATTTAAAAAATTCTATTCCGTCTTCTATCATTCTTTTGCAATCTACCTCATAAATTACAGGTTTTCCATGTCTTTTCCTCACTTTTTCAGCTGTTTCTATGTCATTTGATAAATGAACATATAATCTATTTTTCCTAATAAGTCCCTGTTTTTCAATAGATTCTACATATTTTTCACCAGTTCCATGATACAAAATATCTGGTGGATTTAATTTTTTTAGCCCCACATCAACAGAAATTGAATGTCCTTGATTTGCACGTATCATCGTTTTATCTTCATTAAATGAGTATCTATTTTTATCGTCTTCATTCACAATTTTTTCTATAATTGCATATCTATAGGATATTTTTTATTTACTCCAATGATTAATTCTTCAACATTTGCCCATCCATGTTCATCTAATGTTATTCCTATTATTTCTGGTTTATGACGTAATATTAGACTTATAAATCTGCTTGTTTTTATCAAATTTCCCATAGCCACACCTCCTTTTGTTTAAAACTTTTTTTTATAGCTTATCATTTTTGCATAATAAGTTCTATACTTTTCATTGTATAAATTATCATTTATTTGTCCTTTCTATATATAGGAGGTGTTTGATTTTGAAAAAAGAAGTTAGTATAGATTATTTATGCAATGAAAGAGAAAACCAATATTTTGATAGAAAAAGTGCAAGAATCAAGCCAAATGAAGTAGCAAGGCACTTAGTTGCTTTTTCAAATGCAAATGGAGGAATATTGGCAGTTGGAATAGAAGATGATGGAACAATAACAGGATTTAATTATGATAAAGCAAATTCTATAAATGACTTTTTGTATGTTCCTTTTTCATGCTGCCAAGGAAATTTGAATGTAGAAACAGAAATTAAAGAAGTAAACGGCATACAAATTCTTCTATTTTTTATTGATTCAGTTGAAAATAATGTAATTAAAACAAGTGATAATAGAGTTTATCTTCGCATAGGGGATAAGTCAAAACTATTAACACACAATGAAATAACCCAACTTGAATATGATAAAGGTGATAGAAGTTTTGAGGATTTAATCATAAAAGATTCTAGCTTTGATGATATCGATACAGAGCTTTTATTAAAATACAAACATATTCTAAATACTAATCTATCATTAGAAGAAATTTTAGAAAGTAGATCTTTAATGAAAGAAGGTCATCTTACTGTTGCTGGAGTTTTATTATTCTTAAAATATCCAACAAAGTTCTTACCACAAGCTAGATTAAGACTTCTAAAATACGATGGTACAAAAATGGAAACAGGAAGAAGATTAAATCTTATCAAAGAAATAAACTACGAATATGCTATTCCTAGAATTATTGAAAATGTCAAACAAGCTATAAATTTTCAACTTAGAGAATTTCAATATCTTGGCAAAGATGGTATTTTCAAAATAATACCTGAATATCCTGAATTTGCTTGGTTTGAAGGTATTGTAAATAGCTTAACTCATAGGAACTACTCTATTATTGGAGATTATATTAGAGTTTCATTGTATGATGATAGATTAGAAATTTTTAGTCCTGGAAAACTTCCAAATATCGTTACTTTGAATAATATGAAAAATACTCGCTATTCTCGAAACCCAAGAATTGCAAGAGTATTAAGTGAGTTCGGGTGGGTTAAAGAGCTTAATGAAGGTGTGAAAAGAATCTATGATGAAATGGATGGTTTTTACCTAAATAAACCTACTTATTCTGAACCTAATAGAAATTCAGTCTTACTTGTACTTGAAAATAGTATTACTTCAAGAACCCTAAGAGTTGAAGATAGGATACAAAAGAATTTCGATGAGTCAGTTTTTAATTCTTTAAACGAATATGAAATTAAAATTATTCAATTTCTAATGACAAATGAAAAAATAACTTCAAAGATAGCATCATCTCTAACAGGAAAAAGTAGCAAAACATGTATCACTATTTTAAAATTGCTAGTTGATAAAGATATACTAAAGTGGCATGGTAATAGCAATAGGGATCCTACTCAATATTACTCACTTAGCTCAAAATATAAGTAATTATATTTTTTTATAATATACCTCTAAGTAGGCATCTATTTTCTATAGTATTTCTATGTAACTTCTAAGTAGGTATATGCTTTCTAAGTATTTCCATGTAACTTCTAAGTAGGTATATGCTTTCTAAGTATTTCTATGTAACTTCCAAGTAGGTATATACTTTCTAAGTATTTCTATGTAACTTCCAAGTAAAAAGGGATTGTCACAGTTAAATTCTGCAACAATCCCTTTCTTATTTATGAATTGATTTCTTCACACATTTATTTATACACTCGCCGCATCTTATACACTCCACGCTATTTGGATTTTCATACGGTTTTATTCCCATTTTGCATTTTTTTCGACACAGCCCACATTTATTACAGCTGCTATCCACCTTATATCTAAACGGAGATATTTTATTAAACAAACCTAAAAATACCCCAAAAGGACAAAAATATTTGCAAAACGGTCTAAATACGAATAGCGACATCAAAAATACTGTACCAAATCCAAATAATTTTACAAATATCTTAGCATCTCCAAATATACTCTTATCTTGCATAATGGAAACTGGCACTAAGATTATCAACGCAATAAATATAATGTATTTTATTTTCTCTCTAGTAATGCCACATTTTCCACATGTACTGAGTGAGGGAACATATCAACTGGCTGAATTTCAATGCATTTAAAACCTCTCTCATCCATATACGCTAAATCTCTCGCCAAAGTAGATGGGTTACAAGAAACGTAAACCACTCTCTCTGGATCCATAGAAACTATAGTATCAAGTACCTTCTCATCGCAGCCCTTTCTTGGTGGGTCGACAACGACAACATCTGCTTTCTTTCCTTCTTTGTACATCTTTGGAACAACTTCTTCTGCTTTTCCAGCGTAGAACTCAGTATTTTCAAGTCCGTTAAGTTCTGCATTTCTCTTAGCATCTTTTATCGCATCTTCAACAATCTCAATTCCATAGACCTTCTTAGCTTTCTGTGCTAAGAACAGAGAAATTGTACCAATTCCGCAGTATATATCGAAAACTGTTTCATTTCCAGTTAAATTTGCATACTCTAAAGCCTTGTTGTATAACACTTCTGTCTGAACAGGATTTACCTGGAAGAATGAAAGTGGAGATATTTCAAATACAAGATTTCCTATATAATCGTTGATTTTTCCTGTTCCACATATAACTTTATTCTCTCTTCCAAGAATTACATTTGTTTTATTTGTATTTACATTTACAACTAAAGTTTTAAATCCTTTTATTCTCTCTTCAAGCATTTTTGCAAGTTTATTTACATTAGGTATATTTTTCCCATTTGCAACTAATACAACCATAACCTCGCCAGTTGTAAATCCGATTTTTGTAACTATGTGTCTTAAAAGTCCTTTGTGCTTCACTTCGTCGTACACACTTATATTATTTTCGACAATAAATTCTCTAACAACCTCGATTATTTCGTCATTTAATTCATGCTGAATCATACACTTAGCTGTTGGAATTACCTCGTGGCTCTTCTTTTTATAGAATCCTATCACAGGCTCTCCTTTTCTCATCTGAACTGGGAACTGAGCCTTATTTCTGTATCTAAATGGAGTTTC
>SAMEA3387476__coassemble_3406_pt1 | contig 5928 bp, 1 predicted proteins | sample SAMEA3387476__metabat2_low_PE_029 | metagenome-assembled genome bin SAMEA3387476 (sample SAMEA3387476) | Felis catus | biome: Faeces | place: United Kingdom | collected 2012
GTAAAGTTAAATACAAAAATAAATAGAAAAAATAAATAATCTCTATGGGGATTATAGTATATAAATATAATGATTGTATTTTCTTGATTTTATAATATGAAAATGATATCCTCCACAAGTGAGTGTATAAATATTAATTATACATATATTGAAAATATTTATAAATTTACAAAAGGGGGATTCACTATAATGAAAAGGAATAATAAGTTTATTTCGTCGGCATTGGCAGCTATTATGTCTATGTCGGTTTTTATGCCAACAGTACAAGCTTATGAAGTTGGTGAGGAAACAAGCAATACTGGGAAAATAGAAGAAACAAAACCTTTAGAAAGTCCATTTACAACTACACGAGTATTTGGAAAAGGATTTGGAGAAAATGCTGAAGTTCTTGCTACTGGAGGAAGGGTAGAAATAGAACTATTTGCATCAAAAGTAATAAATCCAGAAAAAATAGGGGTAGAGTTAAAATCTAATGGTCAATTAATAACATTAGGAAAGAATGATTTTTCTGTAACTGGGGATTTAACAAAGAAAAAAAGAACAATATCTATAAACATTCCTAAAAATGATACAAACGAAGAAAAAGAATATGAAGTAAGATTTACAGATGATAAAGACAATGAAAATCCTACATACTACGATAATGTTAAGGTAGGTATAGTTCAAAAGGCAGCAGAAAAAGAAGCTGCGGAATTAAAAAAAGAGATAGTAATAAATTCTTTTGACGCTAGAATACCAGAATTACCATCTAATGGAGGAACAACATCAATAACAGCAAGAGGAGAAAATCTAGATTCAGATAGACTATCTTTAAAAATTACTAAAGATGGAAAAGATGTTACAAACGATATAATAAAATCAAACAACAAATTTATGGGTACAGATAAATTAATGAGTATGAGTCTTGATTTTCCTAAGCAATCATCAGAGAAAGATGAAAAATATACAATTACACTACTTGCAGATGGAGTAGAAAAAAATACAACAGATGTAGTTGTAAGTAAATATGGAACTAACCAGGATGATACAGAGCTTTCATTTAAATCTGTATATCTTGCTAAGAAAAATGTCATAATAATGGAAAGCTACGAAAACATATATGAATTAAGAGAAGGTAGTTTAAAGGACAATATATCTATAAAAATAGGAAATAGAGAATTTAAAAAATTAGATAATGAAGATAACGTTCAAATAAAAGATAATATAATAATGATAACATTAAAAAATCCTATAGATGAATCTAAGCTTGGGATAGACTCAAAGGTTCGTATAGAAAGAAGAGTATTAAAAGATTCGCTAAATAGACCATTTAAAGAGAGTGAGTCTATATTAAATGGATTTATACCAGTTGTAAGCTCTGAAGAAATAAAAAAAGGTGATATTCTTCCATCAACTGGTGGTGATGTAGAAATGGTACTAAATGGATCAAATCTTAAAAAAGAATCTACAAAGGTAAAAGTAATAAAAAAACAGCGGTTAAGTTCAGGAAAACAAGAATATATAAAAGGGGTAATAGTGGAAGGTGAAGGAAATAAGCAAACTATAAAATTCACCCTTCCTGCAAATAAGACAAATAGAACAGAATCATATTCAGTACTTATATCAATAGATGGTGGAAAAACATATACACCAGAAATAGGATGGAATATATTCTCTAGAGCAAAACGTATAGCACCAGCTGTATTGCCTGAAGGAAAAACAAAAGATGACCAAACTTTAGGATTTATGGCTATACAATCATATGGAACTACTGGCGGTAAAGAAGATGGAGATAATACACATAATAACACACCTACAAATCAAGAAAGTAAAAAAACATTTGTACATTTATACGGAACAAATTTAAAGAAAAATAAAACAAAAGTACGTATAATAAACAAGGAGACAGGTGTTGTATTTATTCCAACTAATGAGCCAGCAAAAGACAGTGGTGATAGATTTATAATGGTTGGATTTGATGGAACAGGTATTATAGGTGATGGAAATCATCAGCAGTTAGAGATAATTGCACCAAGAGGATACAGAGGAGATAATGAATACATATATCAAGTCGCAATAGATGGAGTTCATTTTGATAAAGAGATGACTGTATCAGCTACTGTAATAGATGATAAAGAAGATCCAGGTGCAAGACCAACACCATCAGAAATAGTAAGAGATATGAGTGTAAAATATGTAACAACTGACGGGAAAGAAATATCACCTAAAGAAGAACATAGAGTTTACAAAGGTCAGCAGCTTTATACAACAGAAATAATGCCTAAAAATATAGATGGATATAAATATATAGGTATGAAAGAAGTTAAAGAAGCGGAACTTAGAATAAAAGAATTAAAATCAAAAGAAAATAATATAACAGAAGATGAAAAGAAAGAGTTAGAAAAACTAAAAAATCTATTTGGAAATGTTTTAAATCAGAAACATCACGAATTAGAACTTACTTATAGCAATAAACACGGAAAAGTAGGAGAGGTAACATTCCTATATGAAAAAGAAGGCTCAAAAGATACTTCAAAACCAAGTAAAGCTGAATTAAATAATAAAGATACAAATAAAGAGAAAGAAACTAAAAAAATAGATAGAATATCTGGAAATGATAGATATAAAACATCACTAGAAATAAGTAAAAAGGCATATGAAAAATCAGATAGAGTATATCTAGTATCAGGAGAAAAATTCCCAGATGCATTAGCTACAGCCTCACTTACACACGACGCTAATGGACCTATTTTACTTGTAAATGATAAAAATATAGACAGTATATTATCAGAAATAGATAGACTTAAAGCCAAAGAAGTTGTGTTTGTAGGTGGAAATTCAATATCAAAAGCTAGTAAAGAAAAGATAAACTCTGGATTAAAATCAATTTCTAATGAAAAAGGATACAAAATAAATACAGAAAAATTAGTTGGCGAAGATAGATATAAAACTGCGACAATGGTAGCAGAAAAAACTATAAAGAAATTTGGCAATAATGGTATTGTAATAATAGCGGATGGAAGAAATTATCCAGATGCTATATCAATAGCTCCATATGCAGCTAAAATGGGATTACCTATAATACTTACAAATGGAAATAAAATAGATAAATCAGCTAAAAATCTATTAAAAAAATACAACTTAAAAGAAGCTATTATAGTAGGTGGAGAAAATGCTGTTGGAAAAGATATAGAAAAATTATTCAAAAAATCAAATAGAATTGCAGGAAAAGACAGATATGAAACATCTAGAAAAATAGCTGAAAATTTATTTGAAGGAAATAAAAAGACATTCGTGACAAGTGGAGAAAGTTTTGCAGATGCACTTTCTGCCAGCCACTATGCAGGTATGGAAAATGCACCGATATTACTTACAAAATCTAAACAAATAGATAACAGTACGAAGAATTATCTAAAAAATAAAAAAGGAAAAATAGTAATAATTGGTGGAGAAAAAGCAATAAGTTCAAACTTATTAGAACAGAAGTAAAATGGAATAGCAAAATACTAGGTCAGTTAATTTAACAAAACTTTTACATAAAAGAAATGGTAAATTATTAAATAAATATAGACAAATTTATCTAAAAGATATATAATACTTATTACAAAATAATAATACTTCTCGAAGGGGAGTAGCTTACACAGATAAGTGCAGTTGGTCGTCAATACAGCATATATGCTCGGTCAACTGGCGAGGATAGAATGTTAACCTTGATAGCGAGACCTTCAAAATAGACAAAGGTTTATTTTGAAAGTTCCTATCAAGGTTTTTTTATTACTCAAAATAAATCAAAAAGGAATCATATCTATTAGAGAAGAAAAGGAGGAATACTTATGTTTTATCAGAAAAATTATGAAGAAGTTTTAAATGACTTAGAGTCTAGTGAAAATGGTCTAAGCCAAGAAAAAGCAAAACAGCTTTTAGAAAAACATGGATACAACGAATTACAGGAAAAAGACAAAGTACCTGTATGGAAACTATTTTTAGAAAGCTTTAAAGATCCACTAGTTATAATACTTCTTATAGCTGCAATAGTTCAGATTGCATTAGGTGAAACTATGGAATCTTTAATAATATTTGCAGTTATAATACTTAACAGTATACTTGGTGTTGTTCAGACAAAGAAAGCAGAAAGTTCATTAGACAGTTTAAAAGCTTTATCTGCACCAAACGCAAAGGTTATAAGAGATGGAAACAAATTAACTATACCTGCTAAAGAATTAGTGCCAGGGGATGTAGTAATACTTGAAGCAGGGGATTACGTACCAGCAGATGGTAGATTAATAGAAGCACAGACATTAAAATGTGTTGAAGGAATGCTTACAGGTGAATCAGAACCAGTATTAAAACACACAGATGTTATAGAAGATGAATCTCCTTTAGGAGACCAGAAAAACATGGTGTTCAGTGGCTCAATGGTAGTTTACGGTAGAGGAACATTTGTAACAACTGGAACTGGTATGAACAGTGAAATGGGTAAAATAGCAGGACTACTTGAAAATGCAGACTCAAAACTTACTCCACTTCAGCAGAATATAGAAGCATTCAGTAAAAAATTAGGTGTTGGTATAACATTACTTGCATTACTAATATTCGGAATACAGGTTGGTAAAGCATTCATAATGGGAACTGGAAATATGGGTGAAGTAGTTCTTAGCTCATTTATGTTCGCAGTAGCAATAGCAGTTGCTGCAATACCAGAAGCATTATCATCAATAATGACTATAGTTTTAGCAGTTGGAACAAATAATATGGCTAAAAAACAGGCTATAATAAGAAAACTTCCTGCAGTTGAAACATTAGGTTCAGCAAAAGTTATATGTACAGATAAAACTGGTACACTTACTCAGAACAAGATGACAGTAGTAGATTTATACATGAATGGAACTGAATCAGAAGTTATGAATTCAGCAGAAAGCTACGAATCTAACGCACACAGCAGATTACTTACATTATGCTCAGTATTATGTAATGACTCTGCAATAGGTAGTGAAGGTCAGGAAATAGGTGACCCAACAGAAACAGCTTTAATCAACTTTGCAAATAAAAATGGATTAAACTATGAAGATATAAGAAACGAAAATCCTAGAGTTGAAGAATTACCATTCGACTCTGATAGAAAATTAATGACAACTGTAAATAAAACTAGAGATGGATACTTTATGTTTACAAAAGGTGCTCCAGACATAATATTCTCTAGATCAAAATACGTTTTAATAAACGGAGAAAAGAAAGAACTTACAGATGAAATAAAACAGCAGTTTAGAACTCAGAACGAAGGATTCTCAAATAGAGCGCTAAGAGTTTTAGCATTTACATATAAAGAAGTAGAAGAAGGATTTGCACCTTCAATAAAAGATGAAGACGATTTAACTTTAATAGGTCTACTTGCAATGATAGACCCTCCAAGAGCAGAAGTAATAGATGCAGTTGCAGAAGCTAAAGAAGCTGGAATAAAAACAGTTATGATAACTGGTGACCACAAAACAACAGCAGCTGCAATAGCTAGAGAAATAGGAATAATGGAAGATGGTGACCTTGCTTTAACAGGTCAGGAATTAGATTCACTTACAGAAGAAGAACTAGATGAAAAACTAGAAAAAATAACTGTATACGCAAGGGTTTCTCCAGAAAATAAAATAAGAATAGTAAGAGCTTGGCAGAAAAAAGACTGTGTATCAGCTATGACAGGTGACGGTGTAAATGATGCACCAGCTTTAAAACAGGCAGATATAGGTATAGGTATGGGTAGTGGTACAGATGTTGCAAAGGATGCCAGTGATATGGTACTAGTTGACGACAACTTTGCAAGTATAGTAAATGCAGTTGAAGTTGGTAGAACAGTTTATAGCAATATCAAAAAATCTATAACATACTTATTTGCAGGTAACTTTGGTGCTATAATAGCTATACTATTTGCAGTATTTGCTAACTGGACAAATCCATTTA
>SAMEA3387476__coassemble_3629_pt1 | contig 5520 bp, 6 predicted proteins | sample SAMEA3387476__metabat2_low_PE_029 | metagenome-assembled genome bin SAMEA3387476 (sample SAMEA3387476) | Felis catus | biome: Faeces | place: United Kingdom | collected 2012
CGTGTGTACAAGTAAATAGTTCTATTGCAAAAATTCCTCACATCTCCAGATTGTCGAGAGAGTTTTGTCTATGCACTTCAATCCACCAAGTTAGTTATTATTCCTATAAATTTTGATTTGAGTAATTTGCTATAAGCTAATAAAATTATTAAAAATAAGATGAAAATGTAACAAAAGAAGTTTATAATATGTTTATGATACTTTTGAGGGAAGGAGATTAAATATATTGAAGCTTTTTTTGTTTGATGGGTTGTTCAATGCAGCCTATTTTATATTAGGTACGTTTTTGTTAGGGCTTATACTCAATTTTATAGAGGATAGAAATATAGATTATTTGCAAAATGGGCTTGGGCGCAAGGGAATTTTGATTACTGGAATTGTAGGTGTTCCCGTACACGAGATGAGCCATTTTTTAGCGTGTAAGTTGTTTGGGCACGATGTAGAGAAGGTAGAGCTTTTTAGACCGTCTAAGAGCAAGTCTGATGGTGTTCTTGGGAGAGTGGTTCATTCAAGAAACAAGGGGAATGTCTATAAGATGATTGGAGATTTCTTTATTGGAACTGCGCCGGTTATAATAGGAAGCTTTATTGTTTATATGCTTATAAAGCTGTATTTGGGTAGCGAGTTTGCAATATTTAATATGATTATAGATATTGAGAAGAGCTTAGAAATGATTGAAAATCTGGATTTATTCAAGTTTTTTGTGCATATAGTTATGGCTGGGATAAATACTTTGTTTTTAATTATTAATTCTCCATCGCTTGTTTCTATAAAGGGGATAGTGCTTTTATTTGCGATTTATTCAATTTGCATACATTTATCGCTTAGTAGAGCTGATATTGAAAATAGCAAGAGTGCAATTCCTATAGTTGTACTTATAATTGTGCTTTGTACGGTTATTTTTGGACTTATGGGGATAGATTTTAGCGGTAAGTTTATAAGATTGGTTACGTATATGTTCCTGATTATGACAACTTGTATAATAATATCTATACCGGTGACTGTATTATCAATGATGATATCTGCAATCTTCGGTAGATTTAGATAAAAAAGAAAAAGAGTTAGGCTGTTATAAGATTTTGTAACAGCTAACTCTTTTTTATTTTGTAAAAATTTAATGCGTTTGTGATTAAGATAGTATTCCGTAGTCAATTTCGTCTAATATGTTAAATTCTTTATTTTCTTTTACGATTTCTATGAATTTTTCAGCGTATTCTGGTAGTTTTCTGTTTTTGTGGTACACAACAGAGAATGATCTGTTCCATTCTTTAGTTTTGTTTCTAAATGCGTACATTTCACCACTTTGGATTTCTTTTTCAAATAATCTTAGAGATGCTACTGTCACGCATCCGTCATTTATTACAGCCTGTTTGATTACTTCTGGAGAGCTTGCTTCCCAAGTTACATTTATTTTGAGCTTGTGTTTTTCAAGATATTTTTCAAAAAGTTCTCTTGTGCCACTGCCAGGCTCTCTAAGGACAAAGTTGACATCTTTTAAATCAGCAAATGTGATGTTTTCTTTTCCATAGAATGGATGATTTTTTGAACAGACAAGCACCAAAATATCGTCCACCTCTGGAATTGATATTAATTCTTTGTTTTTAACTTTTCCTTCGACAACGGCCAAATCAAGCTCTGACTCAAGGAGAAGGGTTTCTATGTTTTTAGTATTATTCATTCTTATATATGTTTCAATATTTTTAGTATTTTCCTTAAATTCAGCTAAAACTTTAGAGATAAAGTTTGTTCCAACGGTAACAGTAACGCCTATTCTAAGAGTTTTAATGTCTTTAAACGCATTCATACCTTCTTCTAACTTGTCAAATTCAGCTAAAACATTTTTAGCGTATTCTAAAAGTTTCTTGCCAGCTTCTGTTATGTATAATTTTTTTGAAATTCTATCAAATAATAGAACGCCGTAGTAGTCTTCTAATTCTTTGATTGCTTGGCTTACTGCTGGTTGTGATATGAAAAATTTTGATGCTGCTGTGCTCATTTTCCCGTTTTCAGCTACACTTACGAAGATTTTTAAATGTCTTATTGTCATAAGAAATCCTCCTTGAATTAATAAATGATTTATAACTTAATTATAGCATAAAGATTGCAATGGGTGATTAAAGTTGATATAAGAACTATAAGGAAATCTTATTGATAAGATAATTTAATATAATTTTAAACCTATATGAAAAAGTGTTATATTAATAAGTAGAGGCTTTTTAGGTAACAAAATTATTAATAAGGAAATTTTAGACTATAAATTGGGAAAATCACTAAATTTTTAAGGAGGAGTCAGTATGGCAACATTAACAGTAAGTAAGGCAGAAGAGGCTAGAGTAAAAGCATTGGGATTCTTTAGCAACAAGGGAACAGATAATTTTTCAGGAAGAGTAATTACAAAAAATGGTAAGGTAAGTGCAGAGGTTCTTAGAAATGTAGCCGAAGCAGCAGAAAGATTTGGTAATGGAGAGGTTTTAGTTACTACAAGATTAACTTTTGAATGTCCAGGAATACCATTTGAAAATATAGAACCATTTATGGAATTTTTAGCAGAAAAAGGGCTAGAAACAGGTGGATCAGGAAAAAGAGTTAGACCAGTTGTGTCTTGTAAGGGGACAACTTGTCAGTATGGGCTTATAGATACTTATGATTTATCAGAAAAAATACACGATGAATTCTACACAAAATGGCATGATGTAAATCTACCTCACAAGTTCAAAATAGCTGTTGGTGGATGTCCAAATAACTGTGTAAAACCAAACTTAAACGATTTAGGTGTTATAGGGGCGAGAGTTCCAGCTATAAACCTAGATAAATGTAAGAGCTGTAAAAAATGTGCTGTTGAGGCAGTATGTCCAGTTGGAGCAGCTAAGTTAGTTGATGGAACAATGGTTGTAGATTACGATAAATGTATAAACTGTGGTAGATGTATAGAAAAATGCTATTTTAAAGCAATGGATACACAGAAACAGGGATACAAAGTATATGTTGGAGGAAGATGGGGTAAACAGATTTCTCATGGTAAATTATTAGGAAAAATATTTACAGACGAAGCAGAAATAATGAAAACTATAGAAAAAGCGATATTATTCTTCAGAGAAAACGGAAACTTTGGAGAAAGATTCGCAGTTACTGTAGAGAGAGTAGGATTTGATAAAGTTGAAAAAGAACTTTTAAGCGATGATATACTTTCAAGAAAAGACGAAATACTAGCAAGAGAGTTTTAGTTTAATAAATTCACAAAAATTAAAATAGTTCTATTTTAAAACTCTAAATATGAAAATTTCAACACTTATTTATATTTTAACTTGTAAAAATTTTAATATAAAGTAAAAAAGACTAGACTTTTTAACCAAATACATTTAAAATAAATACAGGTGTTAAATAAAGTAAAATTTAAGTAATACATTCTAACTCTAAATATTTTTAAAAGATTGTTAGAAATTTGTTAAAAGTTTTAAATGGAGGAATTGATATGTTAAAAAGACCTAGAAGACTTAGAATAAGCAAAGCAATGAGAAATTTAGTAAGAGAAACTAAAATAGATGTAGACGATCTTATATACCCATTATTCGTTGTTGAAGGTGAAAATATAAAGGAAGAAATACCTTCACTTCCAGATGTTTATCATTTTTCAGTAGATATGTTAGAAGCTGAAATAAAAGAAATAGTGGAATTAGGTATAGAACACGTTATAATGTTTGGTATACCAGGTGAAAAAGATGCTTGTGGTTCAGAAGCATTTGCAGATAATGGAATAGTTCAGAGAGCTGTTAGAAAAATAAAAGAAGTAGCTCCAGAAATGAACGTAATAACAGATGTTTGTATGTGCCAGTACACAAGCCACGGACACTGTGGAATATTAACAGAAAAAGGTTATGTTGATAATGACCAGACATTAGAATATTTAGCTAAGATAGCAGTTAGCCACGCAAAAGCAGGTGCTGATATGGTAGCTCCTTCTGACATGATGGATGGAAGAATAGGTGCTTTAAGAAATGCGCTTGATGAAAATGGATTTGAAACAGTAGGAATAATGGCATACAGTGCAAAATATGCTTCAAGTTTCTACGGACCATTTAGAGATGCTGCAAACTCAGCTCCATCATTTGGAGATAGAAAAACTTATCAGATGGATCCAGCAAACAGTACAGAAGCTTTAAGAGAATGTGCTTTAGATATAGAAGAAGGAGCAGATATAATAATGGTTAAACCTGCACTTTCTTACTTAGATGTTATAAGAAGAGTTAAGGATAACTTTGATATGCCACTTTGTGCATACAATGTTTCTGGTGAGTATTCAATGCTTAAGTTAGCAGTTAAGGAAGGGCTTTTAAATGAAGATGCTATAATGGAAGCAGTTACTTCAATAAAAAGAGCTGGTGCGGATATGATAATAACATACTTCGCCAAAGATATCGCTAAGAAAATAAAATAATTAATATTGGGATAAAAAAGACTAGTTAATTCTAGTGTAATCTTGAAAAGAGAAGGAATATATTCAAAATACTCCAGGCTTCGACGCTTTCTTTGTCTAGCTCGAACTCTGTTCGAGGCTAATGACGAAAGCGTCATGCAGATTGTCGTTATTTTGAATATAATTCCTTCTTTTTGGTTACACTTGCTTTTAACTAGTCTTTTTTTATTCCAATAATTAATTATGTTCATAAGTCTGTCGCTCGTACAAGGTGGGGGGACTGGTTTGAAGTTAGATATTTTGAGAAAATTGAGAAAAAAATGAAGAAAGATTAGTTATAGCTTTGTGGTATAATTTACATAAATAAAATGAATTATAAATTTGAAGTTGTACAAGGTTGGTAAAATGGTTTTAAGTTGGATATTTTGGAAAAAGGAGATTAATTTATGAAAAAGAAAAATGTTTTTATCTACATAGGAATTGCTATATATATTATTATGTCTGGAATAGATAGATTTGTTTATCATATTCCGAATATGATTTATATTCCAATAGCAATTTTAGGTATTGCCCTTATTTTGATTGGTTTTTTCAAGGATAAAAATAATCAGTAAATTATAGGAGTTGGTTTATATGATAAAGAATAAGAAGGATTTTGTTGTTTGGGGAGTGACTTTTATTTCTTTGGCGCTTCTTGATTTAGCGTTGTGTTTTGCTAAGGATTTTGATTATTATTCTGTTATGATGACGTCCTTGATGTTTATGTTCGGGTTGAATGGGATAGTTAATTCAATGTTTGATGAGAGCGATAAGGAGAGAGAAGAGCAGAGAAAGGTAGATTCAGCGATTGAGTTTAAGGCTAATAATATAGCGATTACTGTTACTAAGATTTGTGTTGTGTTGTTTTTCGGTGGGATTTATCTTCTTAGAGGAACTACTTGGATTACAGAGGCGCTTATGGGATATGGTATGGTTGCAATGGTTGTTTTTGATGTGATGATTTTCTCTGAGTTTTTTGCGAAGATTTATTATATAAGAAAAACGAATAGATAAAAATATGCTGCTGTAAGTTATTACAGCAGCTTTTTATTTAAAAATATGTATAA
>SAMEA3387476__coassemble_3915_pt1 | contig 5096 bp, 4 predicted proteins | sample SAMEA3387476__metabat2_low_PE_029 | metagenome-assembled genome bin SAMEA3387476 (sample SAMEA3387476) | Felis catus | biome: Faeces | place: United Kingdom | collected 2012
ATTGGAAGGTACATTAATTATTCCTGTATTTTCCTCTGCTTCAATATGCACCTCAAAAGTTATAGCATCTAACACGCAAGAAGAAGATAAAGTACACATCTCACCTTCTCTTATCCTATAAAGAGTAACATCCCTACCATCCTCTGAAATAATATGAACTCTAAGAGATCCCTTATTCACAAAAATAATCCCAAAACAACTCTCTGGCTTCTTAGGAATCAACTCTCCTTTTTTAAAACTCACATTATATAAATTACTCTCAACTAAAATCTTTTCCTCATTGCTCAACAAATCCCAAAGAGGAAGATTTTTTAACCTATTAACATCTCTCATCTTTACTCTCCATAATTATTTAACCATCTATAACAAGTTACGCACTAAATAATTACTTATGACTCTCATAAGCCTCAATCAACCTATCTACTGCCATTTCAGGACTCAATGTATAGAATCCCATATAAGCCATACACATTGTATCAAAATCAGCTATTTTATAAATATTTTTCAACAAAATCAGCAGAATCCATACCTCTTGCTGCTGTTTCTTCAAACAATCTCCCTTGAACTAAACATATTCTTTTCTCACTTAAATCTAATTTCCCCATTAAAATTCACCACCTAGTATATTTATTATACCATTTTCTGCATTTAATAAATAATACTTTCTTTTTCTGAATATAAAAAAAGGGTATCTTAAAATTTTTAGAATAAATATCTATTTTAAGTTCTTGCTAAAAATAGATATTTATAGAAAAATTTAAGACACCCTTTTTATGTATCAGAAAAATCTTATTTTCCCTGTTCTCTATGTAAATCTTTTATTCTTTCTATTGCCTTTAATGTACCCATCTTAGAGTGGTCAAATGTAAGTCCACCCTGGAAGTAAACATTGTATGGTGGTCTTATTGGAGCATCAGCACTTAATTCTATTGAAGAACCCTGAACAAAAGCTCCTGCAGCCATTATAACCTCGTCTTCGTACCCTGGCATTGCCCATGGAACTGGTGTAACGAATGAATCAACTGGAGCTGCATACTGAACACCTTCACAGAATCTAACAACTTCTTCTGGGCTTCCAAGCTGAACACACTGGATTATATCACTTCTTAAGTCGTCATAAGCTGGAAGTACTTTATATCCCATTTTTTCAAAAGCTCTAGCACAGAATATGGCCCCCATTACAGCCTGAGATACAACATATGGAGCCATGAAGAATCCCTGAAGTACGCTTCTTGTAGTTCCAAATGTAAGACCACATTCTTTACCTATACCAGGACAAGTTAATCTGTATGATATCTGTTCAACTAAATCATGTCTACCAACTATATATCCACCAGTTAAAGCAAGTCCTCCACCAGGGTTTTTGATTAATGATCCAGCCATTATATCTACACCAACATCTGTTGGTTCTTTAGTATCTAAGAACTCACCGTAGCAGTTATCAACCATTATTATAACTTCTGGTTTAACTCTTCTAACTTCTTTAACAGCTTCTTCTATATCTTCTATTGATAAAGATTTTCTCCATTCATATCCTTTAGATCTCTGTATCATAACTAATTTAGTTCTGTCATTTATTTTAGCTTCTATACCATCTATATCTATATTTCCATCTTCTCTAAAATCTAACTGACTATATGTAACACCGTATTCTTTTAGGCATCCTTTTTCTTCTCTTATACCTATAACTCCCTGAAGAGTGTCATATGGTGCTGATGTTATAGAAAGTATTTCATCTCCTGGTCTTACTAATCCCTGAACAGTTAATGATAGTGCATGAGTACCGTTAACTATTATAGGTCTAACAAGTGCATCTTCTGTATGGAATACTTTTGCGTATATTTCTTCTATTTTTTCTCTACCTAGGTCATTGTATCCGTATCCAGTAGTCCAGTTAAAGTGGTTGTCACTTAAATTGGCTTCCTGCATAGCTCTTAATACTTTGTACTGATTGTATTCTCTTATTTCTTTGATCTCATCAAATTTAAATTTGATGTCTTCCATAACCTCTTCTGAGAATTTCATCATTTCATCGTCTATATTGTAGTGTTCTTTTAAAAAATCTCTTGTAATATCTAACATTTCTTACTCCTTTTTTTATATCTTAGTATATTATGCTTATGTTATCTACTGGCTGAACAGTAGATACAGCGTGTTTGTATATTAAGCTCTGTTTTTTATCTTCTCCCTCTAGTAGAATAACATAGCTATCAAATCCTTTTACAGTTCCTTTAACCTTTACACCATTAACAAGATATATGAAAACAGCTTTTTTCTCTTTTCTCGCCTGATTTAAGAATAAATCCTGTAAGTTTAATACTGCATTTTTCATTTTCTAATCCCCCTAAAATAATTTATTTAAAATCAAAATCAAAACTTTTTCTTACTAAAGCATTTCTTTGACATAAGAAACAACTGCATCTTTTAATTCTTCGGCTGAATCAAATTTATCAATTTCAAACCATTTTGCATCTTCGTATCTTCTAAACCAAGTTAGCTGTCTTTTTGCATAACGTCTAGAATCTCTTTTTATTATTTCTATAGCTTCGTCAAGAGTGTACTCTCCATCGAAGTATTTTATAATTTCTTTGTATCCGATTCCCTGCATAGAAATCATATCTTTTGTGTAGCCTTTTTCAAGAAGTCCTTTAACCTCTTCAATTAAACCATTTTTTAGCATTATATCTACTCTTAGATTTATTCTATCATATAATGCCTGTCTATCTCTATTTAAAACTATTATAATTGGTCTATACTTTTTATTGTATCTTAAATCTTTTGAGAAGTCATTCATCTTTTCTCCACTCATAGCAACTTCTATTGCTCTTATAACTCTTTTTGTGTTGTTTGGATGAATTCTTTCAGCAACTTCTTTATCTAATGAAACTAGTTTTTCATACATATACGCAGGTCCATTTTCTTCAAGTTCTTTGTTTAACTCTTCTCTTAGTTCTTGATTTGCATCAGATTTTCCAAAGTCCATATCGTATATTAAAGAGTTTAAATAAAGTCCTGTTCCTCCAGTGACTATTACATTTTTTCCTCTACTAGAAATTTCATCTATGTATTCTTCTGCCATTCTTTTGTATTCAGATACAGAAAAAGGCATATCTGGCTCTATTTCATCTACTAGATAGTGCTTCACTCCCTGCATTTCTTCTTCAGTTACTTTTGCACTACCTATGTCCATGTATTTGTATATCTGCATTGAGTCTGCAGATACTATCTCTGCATCAACTGCCTTTGCAAGCTGTATTGAAAGGTCTGTCTTTCCAACTGCAGTAGGTCCAGTAAGGATTATTAGTGGTGTTGTCATAATACCCATCCCTTCTTATTTTTCTACATTATTCTCTTGAACATCTTCTCTATTTCAACTTTAGAAATCTCAACCATTGTAGGTCTACCATGTGGGCAAGTGTATGGATTTTCACATTTTTCAAGCTGTCTAAATAGAGATTCTATTTCTATATTTTGAATTCTATCATTTGCTTTAATCGCCGATTTACAAGCCATTATCGCAAATCTATCATCTTTTAAATCGTAGTTATTTGATATTTTATCTATGTTGTCTATCAATTCTAAGATAAATTTTTCTGATTGCGGAGTTCCAAATAGGTTAGGTACACCTCTTATCAGGATATTATTCATTCCAAATATTTCTACTTCAAATCCAAAGTTTCTAAATATATCTAAGTTTTTTTCAACTTGTAGCATATCCACGCTTGATAGCTCTAACACAATTGGATCTAAAAGCATCTGCATGTGTACTTCTCTTTTGTGGAATGCGTTCATATATCTTTCAAACAGAACTCTCTCATGTGCTGCGTGCTGGTCCATTAGATACATAGATTCTCCCTTTTGAAGTACTATATATGTATCAAATACTACTCCAACAACTTTATAATATTTAAGAGAAAATCCGGCTTCTTTTTTCTCTATTTCATCTCTCTTTTCTGAATCAAGTATTGCACCTTCTGCAGTGAATGCCATCTGAGATTCTGTTTCAGATATTTTATTATTATCCTCTATTTTTACAGCACTACTGTAGCTATTTTTATAGTTATCCACATCGCTGTTATAACTACTAAACCCACTAGAATAGCTTTCTCTTTTATTTGTTTTATTATCATAGTTTTTTAATGAAGTATTCTTTGTTGCATTAGATTTATTTTTTACTTCTTTTTTCTTTTTCTCCTCAAAATCATCTAACTTAATAAATGAATTTACATCTACCTCATCAGATAAGTCTATCGGTTTAATATTTTTATCGTCAAGTTTTGTACTTGTTTCACTAAAATTAGTCATAGTATTTCCAAAATCCTGATTTTTAAATGCATTGCCACTAAAGTCTTGTTTTACTGTCCTATCTTTAGGAACTCTGTCAAATGTTTCAAACTTACCAATAAGGCTTTGTTTAAGCAGTTTTGCCCTAATATATTCCATTATTTCTAATTTTATCTCGTTTTCCTTTTCAAATTTAACCTCAATCTTACCTGGATGTATGTTTACATCTACCTTTTGTGGATCAAGATGCAAGTTTATGAAACAAATTGCATGCTTGTTTATAGGAATTATAGATTTATATGCATTTGCAATCGCATCGTAAATTATCTTGCTTTTTACAAATCTACCATTTATATATACGTGCTGCAGGTTTCTGTTTGAGCGGTATATATTGTTATTTCCTATGTATCCATCTATTTTGAAAAGGCTACAATCATAGTTTATTTCAATCAAGTTTTCAGAAACTTCTCTGCTATATATGCTTCTAACAGCACTTACTAGTTTTCCATCTCCTGGAGTGTTGATCATTAGTTTTCCTGCATTAAGGTATCTAAATTTTACATTTGGATATCCTATCGCAAGCTTGTTTACAATGTCTGTGATATTCATAAGCTCAGCATGGTCTGTTTTTAGGAATTTTTTTCTCGCTGGAGTATTAAAGAATAAATCTTTAATCACGATAGATGTTCCAGTATTTGCACCAACGGCTTCTTTTGCTTCTATATTTCCGCCAACTAGAGTGATTTTTGTTCCAACAGCTTCATCCTCGAATTTTGTAGTCATTTCTAGTTTTGAAACTGCACATATAGAAG
>SAMEA3387476__coassemble_5235_pt1 | contig 3784 bp, 2 predicted proteins | sample SAMEA3387476__metabat2_low_PE_029 | metagenome-assembled genome bin SAMEA3387476 (sample SAMEA3387476) | Felis catus | biome: Faeces | place: United Kingdom | collected 2012
TGTTTAAACATTCTCTATAATAAAATTTTTCCTTTTTGAGTTTATCGTTTTTCTTTTTAAGTCATTAAAATTTAGTCTTTTTAGACTATCTTCCTTCGCATATTTTGCAAAGTCTTGGCTTTCCACTATCTGAGATAGTTCCTGATAAGACACTTTTGCTTTTTCTAAGTCCTGAGCAATCTCTGTACTTGTGGTAGACCTTACCGTTCTTAGTCCAATACACAGTTTTCAAATTGTCAGAGCCATCAGATGAATTAGATTCTGAATATCCAGACTCATATGAAGGATCTGATGAATATTCATCTGTAGAATTGCTACCAGAATTGTAATCGCCCTTTTTAGAATTTGTTTTTATACCATTTCCGCTAGATGTAAATAGTAGATCTCCACTCTCATCAGTTCTATAAACATCTATTCCTCTATCTTTTAATTTCCGCATAGTTTCTCTATGAGGATGTCCATACTTGTTATTTCTTCCACATAAAATAACTGCATACTCTGGTTTTGTCTTATCTAAAAATGCATCTGTCGTACTACTATGTGAACCATGATGTCCTACCTTTAATAGGTCTACATCTGGCATCTTGTTTAAAATCTCATATTCAACTTCTTCCTCAGCATCACCCATAAATAGCATCTTGTCTTTTCCATGAGTTAGTAGAACTACAAGAGATTCATTATTTGTAGTGCTACCTCCATTAGTGTTGAAAACTTCAAAATAAGAATTTTTTAGCTTAAATTTCTTCCCTTCAAGAGGTACTGTAGGGTTTAGCCCTTTATCTGAAAGCGCCATGATAAAATCTCTATATGTCCGAGTATCTGCATCACCATTAGAAACAAATGCATTCTCTACCTTGCATTTCTTAACTACCTCATCTAGTCCTCCAGCGTGGTCAGCGTGTGCATGAGTAGAAACAAGATATTTAATATCCTTTACTCCCCGTCCATTTAAATAATTTACTACCGCTCTTTCGTCATCGTTGTCCCCTGCATCGATAAGCATCGCAACTCCACCATCATCTATTAGAATTGCATCGCTATTTCCTGTATCGATAAAGTGAATTTGTACATCACCATCAGACAATGTGTCGTTATTCGACCGAGACTTATCGCTCTGATCTTCTGTCGTATCAGATGCCGAATTTGATGCATCACTATCTGAAGACGAAATACTTGTTGATGTACTCGAATTATTAGATGAATTTTCATCTGTTGTATTCGATGAACATCCAGTGAATGTCATTGAAATCGATAATATCCCAGCAAGTATAATACCGATAAATTTAGATCTCAAATTCATATTGCCCTCCTTATGTACTTTTGTTTTTTCTGTGTTTTTCTTAGATACTTGGATAATTTAATTAAGCTACCCAAAAATCAATTATCCAGTTAATTTTATATTATTGACAGATACTCTTTATATTATACCAATAAATTACCTTTTTGTGAAATTTTATAATAATTAATTGATAATTAAATAAAATATAAATTTTGTTTATAGATTTTATTCCTAAATCACACAAATATTTCTTTAATATTTTAGTGTGTCTGCAAAGGCTACAAATTAAAAAGAGCTGCTACAAAAGTAAAGATTTTGTAACAGCTCCTAATATGTTTTAATCTCGTATATTATATTATATATGTTTTCAATTTATTATTTTTTAGTGCCTAATAGCTCTTTTAGGTTGTTTATTACTGATGTCTTAACTCCTCCACCAGCCTGATAAACTTTTTCTGTATTTTTGCTAGATAGTACATTTTTCTGAGAAGTGCTTAATGACTCTCTACATATTACAACAGGCATATCATTTTTAGCTGCAAAACTTCCTACAGTAAGAGCATCTATTATCACGTCATCTTTAGAAACAACTACACCGTCTAACTTGCTTCCTGTGTAGAATTTCTTGATTATCGCTGCATTAGTGTCTTTTCTATTCTGTCCAGCAACTCTATTTTTGCTTACATCTGCAGAAACTACTTTATCTACCTGATTTATTACAGAGTTAGATATTTTCTTGTCCCCTCCTATGAAGTAAGCGTCTTTTATGCTTTCTGATTTTATGAAGTCATAAGTTTTGTTGTCTATAGAATTTACGTTTGTAAGTAGTATAGGAGCTTTTTCTCTACCTGCAACTGAAGCTATTGATAGTGCATCTACTTCCCCAGTTCCACTACTTATGTATACTTTGCTTACGTCAGCTATTTTGTCTATCTGTTTAGCTATTGCAAGAGATGTTTCGTATCTTGTGCTTCCACCTATACGAGTAACTGTTGCTTTTGTGTTGCTCTTTATGCTAGATACTACGCTTTCTGGCATAGATGCTGTTCCACCGATTACATATACGTTTGTTGGGTTTAGACGTTTTAATTCGCTTATTGTGCTAGCTGGAAGTGTTTTTCCATTTGATAGTAGAACTGGTGCGTCTTTTATTGTTGCGAAAGGTGTAGCTGATAGTCCATCGACCATGTTTTTTTCGTTTCCGTTTACGATTACTACATTTTTCGCTCCAGATGTCCATCCTGTTTTACTTATTTTTGTTGATGTTTCGTATCTGTCTTTTCCTGACATGCTAAATAGCTGCACGTTGTTTTCTAGAGGTTTTTCTTCTTCTGGTTTTGAAGAACCACCACCTGAAGATGAGCCACCGCCAGAGTTTCCGTTGTTTCCAGAGTTATCTCCACCAGTGTTGTCGTTTCCAGAGTCATTTCCTTCTGTATTACCAGAACCACCAGAGTTGTTTCCATCTGAGCCGTCTCCATCTGTAACTGTTCCATTTTCTATTTCTTTTCCAACTACATCTGATTTTTCTGTATCAGATAGTTTCTCTGTAGTATTTCCGCCAAGACCAACTACATCTAAATCTACTCCTGCAATTGTATATTTAGCATCTTTATCACCAAAAACTTTGATACTACCTATATTTAAAGTTCCTTTTTCAACTATGTCAGAATCTGAAGTTGCAGCTATTTTTATAGTAGTTCCATTATCTTCAACACTTACAATTGTTTTAGTATCAGCTGCTTTAGCTTTTGAAGATAGTGAAAAACTACTTTCTTTAAAAGTTGCCTTTCCTTCCTCATTTTTTATCTTTAATACAAAATAAAATCCTTTTGTTGAACCCGCATTCTGTAGGCTAAATCTTAAAATATTTCCTTCAGAGTTTAATTTTAATGTTTTACCAGCAAATCCATCTGAACTCTGGCTATCCTGTGAATTTCCATCACTATTATTAGCCATAACGGCTATACAACTAGATGCTAGTACTGTAGAAACTACTACAGTACTTATCAATTTATTTGATTTTTTCATAATACCTCCGTTATCCCAATTAATCTTCTTTACGTTCAAAATCATTTGTATCTATATATTTTACAATTAATTCATTTGATTTATCTTTAGAACTTTTTCTCTTTGTACTATCTTCTGTATCTAAATTTCCCTGATTCTTAAGTGTTATGATTGGTAATTTTTCATAGCTTTCAGCATTTACATTTACATATAAAGTATCACTTACTAATCTCTGACCTATTGGAGTTTCTCCGTCTTCCTCAAGTTCATTGTATCTGTAAAGCTCAGCTTTTACATTATTAGATAGTTTATCAAAGTTTTCTTTACCTATCCAATACATCCATGTTCCTTCAGCAACACTTCCAAGCTCTGCATTTTCATCAACTTTAGCCATAAGAAGAGCTTCTCCTTCTATAGTTTTGTTATTTTCATCTATAAGAAGTGGTACGTTGAAAGCAGGATTTCCTTTATATTTACCTACTACTAGTATAGAAC
>SAMEA3387476__coassemble_5629_pt1 | contig 3533 bp, 1 predicted proteins | sample SAMEA3387476__metabat2_low_PE_029 | metagenome-assembled genome bin SAMEA3387476 (sample SAMEA3387476) | Felis catus | biome: Faeces | place: United Kingdom | collected 2012
ACATTATGTATGAGAATATTAATTAAATTTAATTAAGGGAGATGGTTAAAAAATAGCTTAAGGAAAAATAAATTTTAAACTTGAGCAAATTTGTGGAATATTCGTATTTAAATGTGTAGGTAAAGGAGATGTGGAATATGAATAAAAAATTAATATCATTTTTAGCAGCAACAGCTATGATTGTTACGGTAAGTCAAGAATCAATGGCATTAATTGGTGAAGAAATAGAAAAGAATAATACAAGTGTAGAACAAACTAATTTACGCCAAGAATTAACAATATATGATGAAATTGATAACAGTAAATATAAAGAAGAACAAAATAATGGAAATAAAAATCAAAACAATAATGTAAAAGAAGTAACAGTATCTAACTGGAATGATTTAAAAAGTAATATTGAAAATGCAAGTGATAATGTTGAAACTAAAATTATTTTAGATGGTAGTAATGGAATCATAAATAAAAATAGTTCAGATGAAGCTATAATTATAAAATCTAATAAAAACATTACAATAGTAGCTCAAAATAATACAATTATACAAAGAACTTCAAATATGTCTGACAAAGGAGAGTTTGTAGTAGAAAAAGATGGAAATTTGACTATAGATGGAGATTTGATTATAGAAGCACCTAATTATGAAAATGAAGGAATGCTTACATATGCGAATTTTGTAAAAGTAAATGAAGGTGGAAATTTAACTATAAATTGTAAATTAACAGTTCATACAAGTGATGGATATAATAACAATAGTCAAGGTGATTTAGGGTTGATTCTTTGTAATGGTAATATGGTAATAAATGATGGTGCAAAAATTTCTGGGTACACAGTAAATAAGGCAAGTAGAAATGTTGAACTAGCGGCTGTTGTGGTTAAAGGAGAGAATGCTACACTTAATATGGAAGGCGGAGAAGTAAGTGGAAACTATAATTTAGGAGCTAACTATGCTGAAGGAGCATCAATTCAAGTTAGAGAGGGTGCTAACTTTACTATGAATGGTGGTATGATTAAAGAAAATGGAATTGTACCTAAAGGTGAAGATTGTTGTATGTGTGGAAGTGGAGTTTTTTTAGAAGGAAAAGGAAGTACTTTTATAATGAATTCTGGTGAAATTTCTGATAATGAAGCAATGAACGGTGCTGGAATCTATGCAAGAAATGAATCTAAATTAGAGATAAATAATGGTAAAATAATTAGAAATAAAATTCCTTATAATGGTAGAACTTGTTATGGAGGAGGAATATACACTGAAGATACAAATTTAAATATAGGAGAAAATGGAAATGTAGAAATTTCTGATAACGGTTCTAGTGAATTTGGGAATGAATGGAGAATGATACAGACTTATGGTGGAGGAATTTACACAAAAAATAGTAATGGTACTATAAAAAATGCAACAATATCAAAAAACACAACAGATGGAAACAATTTACAAGGTGGAGCAGGAGCTTATTTTGAAAATAGTAATATAACAATAGAAGATAGTAGCATAAAAGAAAATCAAGCAGGCGAAGCAACAAATCAAGCTGGTGGTGGGATAAGAGTTAAAGGAGATAGTGAAATAACTTTAAAGAATACATCAATAAATAATAATAAAGTATCTCCAAATGCAAAAACAGAAAAATACAATTTTGGATATGGTGGAGGAGTATTTGTAGACATATCTAAAAAAGGAAGGGTAATATTAGAAAATTGCAATATATTTGCTAATGAAGCTAGTTATCAAGGTGGAGGTATTTATATAAATGCGGGATGTTTAGAATTAAAAGGAAAAACAAATATTAAGGATAATAGTATTACATCAAAACAAGAAGGTTTAGGGTATAGTAAAGGGGTTTATATTGAAAGAGGAGCAGGTGGATTATTAGAAATTTCGGGAGATACAGAAATAAATAAGGAAGATGATGTATATTTAAATACAGGAACATTTATAAATGTTACAAATAAATTAAATAAAATAAATGGAACAAATCCTATAAGTATAACAAGTGCTGAAGAAAATATAGAAGACGAAAAAACAGAAGGAACAAAACTAGTAGAATACTCAGAAGCAGCTGGTGGAGAAAAAGAAGCTCTAAAGGCTACACTAGGAAGATACTTCATACCAAGTAAATATATGAATCCAGATTTGAAAATTGGACAGAGTCAAAAAACAAAAAATATATTAACGTATGTAAAAGAACTACCAACAAACAATTTACCAGTAATAAATGCAACAGACAAAGAAATATTTGTTGGAGACAACTTTGATCCTCTAAAAGATGTAACAGCTACAGATGCAGAAGATGGAACAATAACTCTAACTCAAAACAACATAAAAGAAAATACAGTAGATATAAGCAAACCAGGGGAATACAAAATAACATATTCAGTTACAGATTCAGTGGGTGCTACAACTGAAAAAACTATAAAAGTAACAGTTAAAGTTAAGAATACTGGTGGAGGCGGAACAGTAATACCACCAACTAAACCAGAACAGAAACCTGATCTAGAAGATCCAGATAGAATAGAAGGAAATGACAGAATAGAAACATCAGTAGAAACAAGTAAAGATTTATATCCAAATGGAACAAATGCCGTAGTACTTGCAAATGCAGAAAGATACACAGATGTACTAACTGCAGATCCATTTGCAATACAGGAAAAAGCATCAGCCCTACTAACATACAAATATGAAATACCAGAAAAAACTCTTAAAGAAATAGAAAGACTAGGAGCTAAAAAAATCTACATAAGTGGTGGATATGACGCAGTATCTAAAAAAGTTGTAGACGAATTAGCTGCAAAAGGTTATGAAATATTTAGATTCGATGGTGTTGATAGATATGACACAGCTAGAAAAATAGCGATAAAGATAAGAGAAAAAGGAAATACAAATGCAGCAGAACTTGCATCAGGAGAAGATTTCCCAGACGCATTATGTATGACACCTCTAGCAGTCAAAGATCACGCACCAATATTACTAACTAAAAAGGATTCTATCCCTAAATACACAAAACAAGCATTAGCTGAATGGGATATAGAAAATATAAAAATTGGTGGATTAGACCAAGCTGTATCAACAGAAGTTGAAAAACAGTTAAAATCTGGATTCGAAATAGAGAAAAACAACAAAAAAGATTCAAATGTATATGATGGAGCAAAAGCTGTTAAGAGAATAGGTGGAGAAGATAGATATGAAACATCTGCAAAATTAGCAAAAGAATCATATCCAGAATCAAAACTTGGTGTATATGCAACAGGAGAAGACTTCCCAGATGCATTAATAGCTGGAAACTATGCGGGAACAAAAGAAGCTTCCGTACTATTAGTTAAATGTGATTCATTACCAGAACCAATAGAAAAATATACAAAAGAATCTAAAATCAAAAAAGCAACTATAATCGGTGGAGTTAATGCTGTAAGTGATAAAGTATTTAACTTAATAAAAGCGATAATAAACAGATAGAAATATAAAAAACTAGGATAAATAGAAAATAAAAAAAGTATAAGAAAAATAAAAATCATCAGTCTAAAAAATAAATAGGCTGATGAT